>Ga0180437_10004182_pt1 | contig 20752 bp, 12 predicted proteins | sample SS_ome_4_FD_132410 | JGI IMG/M metagenome (GOLD analysis project Ga0180437, IMG submission 132410) | Hypersaline lake sediment archaeal communities from the Salton Sea, California, USA - SS_3_D_1 metaG | ecosystem: Environmental > Aquatic > Non-marine Saline and Alkaline > Hypersaline >... | reverse complement strand
TTCTTAGCAACCTTTTTCTTGACTACTTTACGTTTCACAGCCTTTTTAGCTACTTTTTTCTTAGCAACCTTTTTCTTGACTACTTTACGTTTCACAGCCTTTTTAGCTACTTTCTTCTTAGCAACCTTTTTCTTGGTTACCTTCTTCTTTTTCTTAACTGGCATAATGTTCTCCTCATACTTATTAAGAGTTACACATCTTTTTTATTTACCATTTATAATCATGTCAAACCTACCTATCCATTTTTTTCAAAAAACATGTCAATTTAAGAAAACAAATTTTCTTCTAATAATAATACTACACAATTTGAAATAACAAGTTCAATAGTTTGGTAAAATTGATCTCATTTTTTGAAAAGCTTTTTTAAAAATCATCTTCTTTAAAAAACAAGTGAAAGCTTTTCTGTTTTTCTTTAAAGTAACTATTCTTTTTTGAAAAAGCCTTCTGAAAGGAACTATTTGCCACCATTTCTTGTTAACCTATTTCACTATTTTACATGCACATATCGTATACTATTTAAAAATTTTATGGTTATATTTTCTGTTTCAACTTTTTAAAACGTCTGCGCAATTTTCAAATATATATTTTCATTATATACTAAAAAAAATAAAATGCAAATACTTCCATTTGCTGTTGAGTGTATGAGAATTTTTTAACTTATTCTTTTATTTCAAGTTCTTTACAATATGACCATATAATTGACAAGTAGAAAGGTTTTTTGTTATTCTATGTATAAGAATAGAGGTTTTATAGAACGGATTAAAAAAGCTTATTAGGGAGGTTCTTGTGAAATACCAAAAAAAATTATATAGACGTGTCATGGTGTCATTTTTTTTAGTGTCCAGTTTTTTTATTTCAGCTATGCGACCTATTGGGCAGGATTACTGGTTTAATCGAGTAAAACTGGATAATATAACGCTGGATAAGCCCTGGAAAATAAATCCTATTGTAATAAAGGTGACTAAAAAGACCTTACCGTTATACCGACAGCATTGGCTGGCTGAAGAAAAAAGAGACATGCTTTTGGCTCCCTATAAGATTCTAAATCAAAATCGCAAGTTAAAAGAACAGTTAACAAAAGATCTCCTAGGTAAAGTAGAATCTATTAAAAGCCTGAGTGCATTTTATAAGCTAGTTACTGACAAAGCTCGTTTTCCCGAACTATGTTTCTTAGATGAGTGTGCCTGTCCAACATTGAAAAGGGAAAATAGGTTTGATGACCTGAGAACTAGTTTTGAGAATAAATTAGTTAATTTTTACGATGAAAAGGTAAAAACCCAGGATGTGTCATATGCTTCTCTTGGCTCAGGTATGTTGTTTTCTGATCTTAGATTGATTCTATCACTTTTAGAGAGAGAAAAAAATATTAAGGCAATCCATCTGGTTGATAATTTATATAAACAGGGATGGATGAAAGATCCCTTAATTAACCTTAAAAAGGGCGTTAAAAAAGAAACTATAAGTTTTACCAAGGCATTTGATAAGAGCAAGGATAGAGGCATACTTGATTTCCTCATTCGAAAGCTTTTACTGGGAAAATCTGATGATACACGCAATTTTTTTGAAACTTTCTATATAAACATGGCACCATTTTTTCAGCTTATAACATTTTTAACCGATGTAATGGGTAAAGAATTTACTTTATATATTCATAGCAGCGTTGATGATTATATTAATTTTTGTGATAAAAATCCTGGCCTAAAAGCTAATTTTGGCTCAATAATAGATTACTTGCCAGAGAATTTTGGTGCATTAAGTGTAGAAAAACTAATAGAATATTTGAATAAGCAGAAGAGAGACCTTTATAATTTTGTTGCTAAGGGGATAACAAGTAACGGTGCAGTGGGATGGCTCTATAATAAAAATTCACAAAAGCTAGGAAAACCAGAAGAAGTTTTGAAGTTTTTGCTCAAAGAAAAAAGCGCAAGTAAGTAGCTTGCTCTATTGGAGGTAATTATGAATAAAAAAACAGTCATAAATCTTGTTTTTTCTATTATTCTTTCATGTCCCGCTTTTGGTATGCTCGTAAATGATTATGTAGTTCCTAAAAACGTAAAGGTAGACCCCCTCATAGACAATAAAGAGACCGTTAAATTATATATCAAAGACGGTTTTGACTATCTTGATAGTGAGAGAATAGAAAAGATAAAATCATTAGTGATAAGTAATCCGAAAGCTATTTTGAATAAAAAAGAATATCCTGAGGTCGTGTCTATCAGTGAAGGCGGTAGCTTCGGGAGAGATGAGAGGATGTCATTTGAAAATAGTCTCGTAGATCAAGCCGGTAAAAAGCTTGGGAATATAATTGTCTACACCGGTTTTGGATCGGGGAAACTGTTTCCAGACTTTAGAATTTTACTAACTCTTTTACAAAGAGGTAAAAAAATAGCTGCTATCCATTTGGTAGATGAGGCTTATCGACCAATAATTGAGAAACTCAAGCAAGAAAAAGCTATTGGCAAAACTATGGTTGCCCCAGAAATGGCTCCCTTTTTACAGTTTATCGGTATTCTTTCACAAGTGGCTAACAATCGTATCAATATATACCTCCATGGCAAAATCGGGTCATACTTTCTATTTTGTTATAAGAATAATAACCTGAAGGCGAATCTTGCCACCGAAATAGCATTTGACGCTGGTCCCATCTTGGATAAATACAAAGAGTTAGGGTTTAGCATAGGAGCTTTGCTTGGACAATTGTATACCAAAAATATATATGGTTATAAGCAGACAAACAGTGAAAAAGTACCTGTTTTAAAGGACCTAAAAACAATACGCCAAATATTGCAGCTTCAATTATCCTGGAAATTGGTAGAAAAAAGAAGATAATTTTGATACTATCTTTTCTGTTAGTTCTTTTTGAGATCTATTGCATGTGACTATAGATAAATTCGTTTTTTTTGAGGAAAAATAGTAGATGAGTAAAAAACTACCAGATATTCAGAAAGATTTTACACAGTGGTATCAGGATGTTATTTATGAGGCTGAGCTTGCAGACCAATCTCCCGTAAGAGGATGTATTGTTATTCGTCCATACGGAACTGCTATTTGGGAGAATATTAAATCTCAATTAGATAAAAGAATTAAGGAAACCGGACATCAAAACGCCTTATTTCCACTTTTTATCCCACAATCTTTCATTTCAAAAGAAGCAGAACATGTTGAAGGATTTTCGCCCGAACTGGCAGTAGTAACACATGCAGGAGGAAAAAAGTTAGAAGAACCTTTGGTGGTAAGGCCCACATCTGAAACTATGATCCATTACATGTTTGCAAAATGGATAAAATCATGGCGTGATTTGCCACTGAAAATCAATCAGTGGGCAAATGTTGTGAGATGGGAGATGAGACCAAGAGCCTTTTTGAGAACGACCGAATTTTTTTGGCAAGAAGGTCATACGGCTCATGAAACGGCGCAGGAGGCAGAAGAAGAAGCACTGATGATGTTAAAAGAATATGTTGATTTGGTACAAAACTATTTGGCTATACCGGTTGTATCAGGATTAAAATCAGAAAGTGAGAAGTTTCCCGGTGCGGATAAAACATATACTTTTGAAGGGCTTATGCCTGATGGAAAAGCAGTTCAAATGGGCACCTCTCACATCATTTCAAGAAATTTTGCCAAAGCATTTGGCATGTCGTATCAAAATAAAGAAGGGAAGCTGGATTATCCTTACTTGACAAGTTGGGGCGCAACCACAAGGCTCATTGGCGCTATGGTAATGGCCCATGGTGATCAAAAGGGATTAGTATTACCACCAAAAGTTGCTCCTATCCAAGTTGTTATTATCCCTATTTTAAAGAAAAATGCTGATAATACAGCTGTGCTTGATATGGCCGATAGCGTTAAAAATAAACTGCATGAACAGAATATTTCCGTATATATTGATGATGATGAAACCAAATCCCCTGGTGCAAAATTTTATAAATGGGAGCTTAAAGGTGTTCCCGTTCGTATAGAAATCGGTCCACGTGATGTTGCGCAAAAAAAGGGGATTGTCGCAGACAGGTTGGGTGAGACGAAAGAGGCCGTTTCTATAGATGAAATGGACAGGTATATTATCAAGCTCCTTGCATCAATCCAAAATAATCTTTTTGTGCGGGCTCAAAAAAGGCTGGAATCTTTGTGGTTTAAGAGAGAGAAACTGGTCGATTTTGGTGTAGATTTAACCCAGAAAGGTGGATTTTATCAAACCGGTTGGTGTCGTAGTTTAGAATGTGAAAAAGAGCTCAAGAAATATCAGGCTTCAACAAGATGTTTATTGGAAGAAAAAAGATCCCAAAAATGCTTCCATTGTGATAAAGATAGTGTTTCTGATGTGTTAATTGCAAAATCTTATTAAAAAAATATATATAAAAAGGATGATTAATGGAGCAGGTATTACATAAGTTTGAAGCATATCTTTTGACTGAAAAAAGGGTCTCACAAAATACTTTCGAGGCTTATAAGCGGGATATTGAACAGTTAGTGCTTTTTTTGAAAGGGGTACACAATATTAGCCTTAAAAAAGCAAAAAGGGAGCATCTGAAAGGTTTTTTACATCATCTTAAAAAAAATGGTCATTCAGCTCGTACTATGTCTCGAAAAATTTCTGCCATAAAAGTTTTTTTTACCTACGTCAGTACCTATTTAGACTGGAAAAATGTTTCTGATGATTTAACCTTTCCAAAACTTGAAAAAAGACTTCCCCAATATCTGACAGAGCAGGAAATTGAAAAACTATTTAACATAGCAGAGCAAGATAATTCGGAAACTGGATTTAGAAATAAAGTGATGCTCTACCTTCTCTATGTTTCGGGAATGCGAATAAGCGAGATGGTTAATCTCACTATTTCTCAAATTCAATTTGACACAAACCTTATTAATATAACCGGTAAAGGGGGGAAGGGCCGAGTTATTCCTATTCCCCAAGCAATGACCCAAATGTTACAAACCTATATTGATAAGATAGTATCTAAAATAACTCGTAAAGGAAAAAAGAAGGTAAGAAATGGCTATCTTTTTCCGGTGATATATGCGGGGAAATTAAAACCGATCTCTCGACAGTCTTTTTGGACTATTTTAAAAGGGATGTGGGCCAAGGCAGGTAATCCAAAATCTATATCCCCTCACCAATTGAGGCATTCTTTAGCAACTCATATGTTAAAAAATGGAGTAGATCTGCGATCATTGCAAATGCTCTTAGGACATGAAAATCTTTCTACCGTACAGATTTATACCCATCTTGAGATAAGTTATTTGAGAGACGTATATGATAAAAAACATCCCAGAGCATAGATTGGAAACGTTAAGCCCAAAACGCTTTTCTTTTTTCTTTTTGAATGTATTATAGTATACGTGAGGTTATGGTAAGAAAGTTAATAGTTATTTTTACATTCATACACCAAGGAACATATGATGAACAATAAATTTGTTGTTGATCAAAAACCTCTTATTTCGATTCTTTCATTTATGCACCCAATTTGTAGCAAGAGGACTACATTAGATATAACGTCATCTATTTTGTTTCAAGTAAGTCATAAAGAATTAATTTTAAAAAGTACAGATCTTGAAATTAGTTTACAGTCAAGTTATCTCTTAAAGGAGAGCCAGGTTGATGAGGTAAGATCATTTTTGGTCTCTGGTAAAAGAATATTTGATCTTGTAAAAGAGCTAGAAGGTGAAATTGAGTTTTATATTGAGGAGACACAACTTATTGTAAAATCTGGACAGGTGAATCTTTCGCTTCATATAAAAGATGCGCAGGAATTTCCCCCATTTCCAGAAAGAATAGAGAATCTGATGCAGATAGAAGCAAATTTCTTTCTTGATTTGATTTCTAAAACATCATTTCTTATTCCTCAAAACAATGCCAATCCAGCCCTAAATGGTCTTTATTGGGAGATTGATAGTGCCGGATTTAAAATGACTGCTACAGATGGGCATTGTCTTGTTCAGGTAAAATCATCGAAATATAATCTTGAAGAAGAAAAAAAATGGTTATTGCCCCGAAGAGCTATTTTTGAAGTAAAGAAGATATTAGAAAGCTCTGAAGATAAGATGGTCTTTGTAGGAATTTGTGGGAATCAGTTAGTATTCTCCGGTGAGTCATTCAATTTCTTTACTAAGCTGCTGGGTGATCCATTTCCCCAATATAGTGCGATTTTGGAGAAAGAGGGTTTCTGTGGAGCAACGGTTGATAAAGCAAACTTTATAAAAATGTTGCGACGCTCGTCCTGTCTATTGTCAGGGCAGTTTATTGCTACAAAATTTGGCTTTACTCCAGATCTATTACATGTATCGATGCAAAATAAAGAAGTTGGAAAGCTAGAAGAGGATATCCGACTTGAAAAGTTTAGTGGCCAAAATATGGATATTCGCTTTTATTCTCCTTATTTATTGAATGGTATGCAGGTTTTTCCAGATGAAAAAGTTGCATTCTTTTTGCATAACTCGTCCAAACCTATTATATTTGAGTCGGATATGAATGAAAGTAGTCTTGTATACCTTGTTATGCCGGTATCACCCACAACTGCAACCTAATATTAAGATAGAGCATTGTATATTAAGCAGATAAAAATCAAAAATTTTCGTTGTTTTTCTACGCTCAATCTGAGCTTTGACAGGCAGATTGCCCTTGTTCAAGGTAACAATGGAGCTGGAAAGACGACGCTTTTAGAAGCGTTACATTATATGTGCTATATGCGTTCTTTTAGAACACATACTCCAAGAGATTTAGTAAAATTTGGAAAAGATGATTTTTTTATCAAAGTGTTGTTTCAGGAGAAATCCTTAGAATACGAGCTTCAGGTCGGTTTTAACAAGAATAAAAAGCTCGTAAAGTTAAATCAAAAGCCGATAAGTTCATTCAAAGAGCTCATTGGCTTTTATCGCGTTATCACGCTTACAGAGGACGATCTAGAAATTATAAAAGGCGGGCCTGATGCCAGAAGAACTTTCGTGGACAATGCGATTTTTCTCTTTGAACCTCATATTTTGTCAAGTATAAGGGATTTTAAAAAGATTTTAGAAAACAGAAATTCGCTTTTGCAGGGGCAAAACGTTACGAATGAGTCTTACAGCCTCTGGACAGAGCAACTTTGGGAAAAGTCACGGATAATACAGCTAAAACGTGTTGCTATTTTACAAGAGTTCGAAAAAAAGGTGAATATGGTGTTATCACAGACATTTGATGATACCCTTTGTGTCGCGTTGGAATATAAGCCTAAAAATATTGATTTAGACCAGCCATACGATGCATTTTATGGCTCGATAGCAAGTGTCAGACAGCAAGAAATGCGTTTTGGAAGGTCTTTATTTGGGGCTCATTTAGATGATTTCATTATTAAATTTCAGAATAAGAAATCAAAGATGTATGCTTCTAGAGGGCAACAAAAGCTTATTGTCCTGCTGTTAAAGGCCTGTTTGGGCCTATTTTTGACTGAAAAAAGGGGTCCAGCGGTATTTCTGCTTGATGACTTTATGACCGATTTTGATGAAAAAAAAGCTAAAAGATTGATAGATTTTTTGTTATCCTTAGATACTCAGCTTATTTTTACCTCTCCATGTAGGTCGGGGATATTTGAGAATTTGATATCTAAAAGGAAGCATGCAAGAATTGTTCTGACACATTGAAATTTAGTGCTTATTATGAGTAATTTTTTTATTTATTTATATTGACAGAGGATAAAAAATTGTTTATCCTCTTAGTGAATCAGCTTTGATTTTTCTTGATAATTTTAATAAATAAATATAAAAAAAATTGACATTTTATAATTTTGGGTTATATTTGTTTATATATATTGGATTGATGGTTTGATCCAATAAAAATTTAATTTAGGCTTCATTACTACTCTCCTTTTTTCCATCGCATTGATTTTTCGTCAATGCGATGGTTTTTTTTTGATTATTACCGATTTTATTGTTATTTTAAGTCTAAGTTATAGTAATGATACGTTTAGAGGTTACTTGGACTCGGGAGTAGTGGCGTGAAACATAATAGTTTTTTCTATTCTCTTATATATGTAATTGTATCTCTTCTTTTTTTCCCCTCAGCAGCTTCAGAATTTTTATACCCCATCACCTCTTTCAAAAAAGCAGGAAAAAGAAATATATATGTAATGCATCAAAAATCACTTTCCCATTTGGAACTTTGGCTTTGGGATCCTCAGACTAAAATTGCTTCTAAAGGGTTACTTTCTTCATACACGCCCGCAGGGTTTAAACTATTACCTGATAATTCCGGTTTTAGTTTTATAGATAATGGCAGAATAAAGCTCAAAAAATATGATAAAAGAGCGCCACAGTCTATAGATATATATGAACCTGTTTATAATATAAATCTCATTGAGTGGATTGATGCTGATAGCTTTTATTTAAGTGCAAAAAAGAATGATTTGTTTCATATGTTTCAAATGAACAGTTGCGGTTCTATAGAATTAATGCTGCAGGATCCATTGGGAGATTGTATGTATCCGCAAAAAGTAGGACAATATCTTTTTTATGTAGAGCGAATAAAAAAAGGAGGTTATAAGCGTGGTTGTTATCTTTCTTACAAAGTTGTACAAATAGACTATCCCGATATACACAAAAATATCTCTCATGAGATTCTTCCCCAAACGATATCTAAAGATCAAAAGCAAGAAATTATACATTTTAAAGGTTGCCCGATCGCCTTTTTGCAGATGATATCGGAAAATGAGGGCTTTTTTCTTGAGCATCCAGCAGAGGTTGATCGGCATGATAGAACAATTCCATTCAGTTATTATCAGATTAAAAAGGTCGATCTACAGTGGGAATGTAAAGAGTTGTTTCAGTTTGATATTCCTTCCTACCTTTTTCTAAATACCAGTGATTTTCGCCTCTATGAATCGATTTTACCAATGTTGCCCAAATACTATAATAATCAACTTTATTTTATTGATTGTCCAAGTGAGCAAGATTTGACACTAGACATCTTTTGTTATGACTTTCAGACTGATGATGTTGAGCAAAAAACCTTCGGAAAATCCGGGCAATTATCTTTTTCACCTATTTTTGTAGATAATGAGATCTTTTTTGGCGGAATTGTAGATCCAAATGATATGAGTTCACAGATTATGTGGATGAATGAAGATGGGGACGTATGTATAGATCTACCCAAGATGTAAAAGCATCGATATTGAAGTAGAGATGTCAAGTCCTTGAATTCTTTTTAGTTTAGGGTATATTATTTCGCATATATTCATTTATTCATTGATAATAAACTGATTGATAGAGATAATAGTTTCAATAGGGCTCGGGGGATAGAGATGAAATTTTTATATAAAAGTATACTTTTTATAACGATACTCTCTTTAAATCACTATCTCTGTTCTATCGTATTTACAATAAAATATAATTTTGTATTGCCGAAAAAAAAGTTTGAGGCCCATTATATATCAGATTTATTGCTCTATAAAGCAGATAAAAAATTAGTTATTTATAATACAAAAACGAAAGAGGCAAAAATTTGGAGTTTTGATCAGCACATAAGTTCGTTTGTAATAAGTAAAGACTTAAAGCAGGTAGGGATTTTTTTTGATAATTCTCACGCTATTTCTTTTACCTATAACATTTATAATGTAGATACCGGAGAGTCTATTCCGTGGTTACAATGTTTGTATAGTACTGCTTATATGGTCCCCTTATGCTTTTTTCCCAATGAAAATGATACACAATTTGTCAGTTTTTTTGGTGATAACTCCATAATCTACTTTGAGAAACCAAATCAAGATTTCAAAATGCAGACATTTAATGAAAAAATTTATGCTATGAATTTTACCGGAGTAAACGAAATAGAAATAACCTGTGAAGGTCATAAACAAAAGTTTCTTTTAGATTCCCATAGTCGGAATAGATTTAAAACACGGTTTTTAGACAAAAAAACTGACTTTCCCACATTTACAGAAATAGCAACTTATCTGCAGACTGAGCAGTTTGTTTACAAAGTAAGTAATGATAGCAAGTATATAGGGATATTGTTACAGCATGATAGATCCTTACACATCTACGATAAAGACTTAACCAGCTGTCTTAAGTCTATTAACATGCAAGCCGAAGATTTTGAATTTTTTAAAAGTGGCACACAGACATCGGTTCTTATTTCATTTTATAATAAGTCAGATCTGATTTTTGATATAGAGAAAGATTGCTTTATAGAAACTGCTGGGAAAAGGTATAGCGAGAACAAAGATTTTTTGGGACTGTTAACGAGAGATAAATCACAGGCTATTCTGATTAATTTATCAAAACAGTTTCAACTAGCAAAAATATCTTTTAAAGATAAGAAAATTGAGAACTTTATCTTTTTACATACTGACTATGGAAACTATTTTTATATTTTATTTGAATCACAAGAGGTAAGGCTTGTTGACCTTGATAAGATGGTTGAACTCCCTGTGACTTCATTTACCGTTTCTCCTTGTAAAAGATATGTATCCAGGGTGAACTCGGATGGATCCTTACTGCTTTTGGATTTTGTGAAAAAAAAGCGAATAAATGCTCTTGATAGTTTCATGTTGGCAGATACTGGTGTTAAAAATACCACTTTTTTACATATCGGCTTATCAGATATATTATTGGTCAACTCGGAACATAACTTTATGGCTGTAGATTTAGATAATAATAAGATTTTACAAAATAATCAGTTTAAAGTGAGTTCCGACTTATGCTACTTAGGAATAGTGAACAGTTCCAATAATTTTTTTAAAATCTATCGTACAAAAACGTATGAAGAGTTATATAGTGTGATAAAGCCAGTAGCTAACTTTGATTTTTTTTCAGCCTTAGAGTCAGAAAACGCTTATTGTGTAATACTGTTTCAAGATGGCTTGACAGAAGTGATTCATATTGACCAGGCCAAGGCTTTACCGCTTGAACGTTTCATTTATAGCCCATGCTTTCGAGCTTTTGCAGCACAAGAAAAAAATAAAGACTCTTTGATGTTATTTGGAGATAATAAAGTTCAATTATGTATGCCCATGGATAAAAATTGTTCTCTTATAGCGTTTGATTTTTTTACCGATAAGGATCAATTGTATCTTCTTGCTCAATGTAAAAAAGAAAACCAGATTATTGCGAAACTATTTGATGGTGTTACAAAAAAAATAGTCAATTCTCGTTTATGTTTACACGCTGGAAATAGGTATATTGGATGCTTATTTGAAGATAATTCCGTAATGATATTTGATAAAGTGACAAAAGAGAGAGTTACCTCATACAGTGCTATTGGTGCTTTTGGTTTTCTCTATAAAGTAAACGCTGTTTGTTGTTATTTTATAGCAACGGGACCTTTTCCTTTTATGTTCTTTTATGACCTCTCGTCTAAAAGATGCATTGAAGCATTTGAATCGGTCTATGATTTTAGGGGAGTATTTGATTGTGGTCCAAGAAGATATATGGCTGTAGGAACCAAAAATCAAAAAACCCTCAAATATAATATAGCTCTTTTAGATCTAGTGACAGAAGAAAAGGTAATAACTATAGAGTCGGATTACTTCTTTTCTTTTGATTTTAAAACTATAAAAAATAATGCTACCGCTCAAGATAGAAACTATTTTAAAATGACATCGAGAGATAGTAACTTAGTAACTGATAATGTAGACTCTTTTAGGTCCTGTATGACCCGTCGTGCTCCTTGCCATGAATGTATTATGTACAAAGATGAGACGAAGGCCTTTACCGCAAAATCTATACACAAACTCAATATTTCATATCTCGATAAAAAGGATGATCCTAAAGTGGAATCAGAAAAAAAGAATGCCTTTTTAATCGAGCTTACAACAAGTTCAAATTTGACTTTAGATAGAAATAAAAAGAAACAAGGAGGAAAAAGAAAGCGGAGTTATAGCAAGAGTAGCAATGCAGTTAATAAAGATAGAAAAAAGAAAAAAAGAAAACTAAATCAATAAAAGTGGGGCTGAGGAAAAAAGTATGACCGGTTATATGAAATATCTGAAAATCTTATTTATTGCTATTTTTTTTATTGTAAATAATAATACGCTTGCTATGCAGTGTAAGGGTAATGTTAACGTTTTTTTTCCGAAAGAAGATTTTCTTGGTTTTTATAACAAACTCGTTTTAGTATTTCACGATAAAAAGAAGTTATATGTATATAATTTCATGCAAAAAAAAGGAACCCTATTCGAACTAGATAAAGAGATTATCAGTTTTAATATTAATAATAAATCTATGGTAAATTTTGTTTTTCTAGATGATCTAAGCTTCAAATTTGAATCTTATGATATTTTTTCATGCAAACGGATTGATTCAGACCAGTGTATAGTTGAAGATGAGAGAAAAGGACACAATAAGCTTTTTACATTTCAATTAACAGCTCAAAAGTTCTATATAGCGCAAACTTCAGATCAATCCATAGTTGTAATTCACAGTGACACAAAAGAAAAAGAGGATTTTTATTTTAATAAACGACTATTGGGAGATGAAATTAAAGTCATAGATAATAATCAAATACGCGTAACATTTGATGATCGTTCATTTCAATATTGCCATCTTAAGAGTAGCAGCTCTAAAAAAATTGTAGACGATGAAACAGAACCTATAGAGTCTTTATCGTTATTAAACCAGTTTGAAAAGGAAATTGCGCCAAAAGATATACAGAGTATTAAGAGATTAGAAGACACAAATATTATAATTGCATCTTTGAGTAATAATATGATAGAAATATATGACAGTCTCTCTAAAAAAGTTTTATACACTAGTTCCCAAGAAATATATAATAGTTATTATATGAAAGGAGCAACAGAAGAGAGAGACTACCTAAAACTTGCAGGTAAAGATAAATTTATCCAGTTGCTCTGTATAGATAAAAAACAGAATATGGTATATGCTGTTGCAAATCAATGTATGAGAACGTTACATTATGGTGTATTTAAAACCTATGATGACTCGATATTGCTTTTTAATTTCTATAAAAAAAAGCAAATTAGCTTAGATCATGAAGCGTTTAAAAACAAAAAAATCAGCTCTTTGTCCTTTATTAAAAATGAGCAGAATCAGGAACAATATGTGAAATTTACATATCGGGATTATAATAATAAGACAATAGTGGTGCTTCTTAATTTGTATACCAATGAGTTTTCTGTTGTTTCGAGTTTTTGCTACTCCCATAGTAGAAATTATATGGCATGCCTTCTTTTTGATGGTACCCTATTTTTGATTGATATGAAAAAAAATATCCATTTAAAAAGTAGCTCCTTAGCGTTATTTAATAAGAGTAAAAGTAGTATTACAAAATGTATCATTTTTGAAGATGTAACTTCTGAGAATGTCTATCTGTTTGTGAAATTCGGCAATGAAGAAAAGGTATTAGTAAGTGTACACAATAACCAGATTTTTGATCTTATTGGTGTACCAGCAAAATCGAAGCATTATTACCTATTTGTTTCTAAAGATAAAAGCCGATTCTTAGCCGATAGCACTTCGGGAATGCTCATTCCAATGGGCCAGAACAGGAAAATAGTAGGAAATTTTTCGAATGATAATTATGTATGTTTTTTTGTTTCAATTGATACCGATGATACCGAAAAAGGTTCAACCTTTCAGGTGTGGAAACTTAATAGTATAGACAGATTAAGAAATATAGAAAAATTAGATGTAGCTATAGAGAAAAAAGTATCGAGTAGCTTGGTGGTATGGCAGTTTGATAATGGCGTATCTGCAATCTTTAATTTTAAAACAAAGCGGGTATTAAGATGCATAGAAAACTGTATAAAATGGTTTCATTTTAGAGATCATATTATTTTTAAAACAAAATCTATCAATCTCTATTTTGACTTGATAACGAAAGAACTATATCCCATACTTCAAACAAAATCTTCACACGACGACTCCACCTATCTGTTTGTAGTTCGAGATCCTGCAGCTGAATATAAAAAAAAATTTATATTGACTAATAAACAGAAAGGATTTGAGATGTTATCCTTTAGTAGAGCAATAACTGCAAAAGAACAATTGTCACTTGATTTCAAAGATAATGCTCTCATTCTTAATTTTAACGATGAAAATCTTTTCCCTGTAACAGCTGTTCCAAAAGTTACAACAGCAGATAAGAATGTCTGGGAAATCGATAATCTTGGCAAAGATAATAATGTATCGCCCATCAGTTTTGCATCATTTATATTAAAAGATAAGGAAGGCAGGCCGATATTTACAATCTCTTCTAAATATATAATTGATGTAGTAAAATCTCACACTGACGCTGTTATGAACCTATCGATGCCATGTCGTTTCTGGTCAAAACCTGAAATAGAAAAAGCTGGCGTTTCTTTCAATACTGAGCGACCTTTTATTTCCCATACAGGTGGAAACAAAAGAAAATTGAGTAATGTATCAACGTCTATAGACAAAACAACTCAATTGCAAAACAACGCGTCAAAAATTCCCCATGAGCCTCCAAAGAAAAAGAGAAAAATAGATATAGTGTCTTTTAAGAAATAGAGATGTGAAGGTTTACAGTGAAAAAGATAACAAAAACGGTATTGTATGGCCTATTTTTTACCAGTTCAACTTTGTTTTCCATGCATGAAGCTGATAGAAGCTCCGGTGATTTAATAGCAGATACTATTATACAAAATATATCAACTATTTCTCATAAACGAGATTTTATGTATAAAAAAAGTATCGATGGTAACGTGATTGCTGTATGGTATAAAACAAATAAAACAGTTACGCTTTATGATAAAACAATAGAGAAAGAGTTATATAGATTTTTTATGCCTATAAGTTATTTTGAATTTTTGTCATCAAACTGCAAGCATTACTTTTTGGTTAAGTTTATTGGAGCTACAAACTCTTTTTGTTTTATAGATGTTAGTAATCCAAAAATATTGTACCATGAGGTTAAGATTAGTACATGTAATAGGTTTATTGTGTTACATGATAATACTCACACTTCCGCTTTTGATCTATTTGAAAGAAAACAGATACCATTGCCTACAGTGCCTACATTGAGTAAGATACACACTAAATTTTTTATGGACAACAAACAGAGTTATCTATTGTTAAATGGGAGTAATAACGAAAAATCAGACTGTTTTCTTATAGATCTTTGCCATAACAGAACATATAAAGCAGATCGTTTGCAGCTAACTAAAAAATATCTATTACTAGAGGTCGAACACGGAAGACGGTTGTTTATATTAGATAGAATAAGCATGAGAAATATATCTCCTATAAGTAGCTATATAAGAGATATAGGTAAAAAAATTATTAAAAAGGGCTTACTGTACGAGGACTATCTGGCAATTCAATGGGAGGATAACTCGATTGGATTTTTTTATCTTCTCACCGGGGAAATGCTTTCCAATGACTCCTTTAAATTAAGTCCTGATTTGAATATTTTTGCTTTTAAGTCAGTATTATCGGGACAGCTAAGGGTTTACGATTTCAACAATTTTACCCCTATAATAACGTATAATTATGTTCCCCAAATGTTTGATTTTTTTAAAAGAGAGGATGGAAGTTATGGTTTATTTCTGCAAAACAATGATAGGTCTTTACGATTTGTAACAGATCTGAACAAGGGAACGCGATGGAAGGCTACCAGTTATACATGTAGTCCAAATAGAAGATATGTAGCGTTTGCTGTTGAAAATAAAGGATTAGCTTTATTCGATTTGAATAAAAAAACAAATCTACTATTTGATCAGGTGCAGACGTGTGATTTTTTTATGGATCAACTCGGAAATATGTTTATTGCTTTGCATAAAGATGATTACTTAAAAATGATTACTTTTGATACTAAGGGAAACGTAAGGACATTGAGCTTAGATAAAGTATGGACCGACCATAGATTTCTGGTATTTCATTTTGATGATAATAGGGTAATGATTTTTGATAAAAGGTTAGAACAAAAAGTAGTAGATTATCAAGATATAGATAGTTTCGAAATTGTGGGAGAAGATGAAAAGATCTTGGTTTGTTATTCCAAAAAAAATGGTAAAGTGACCATTTTTAATATTATTACACAAGAAATTATTTCTCAGTTTAATGCAAACAATCAACCCAAAACAGTGTGTCGTGGCACATATCTTCTATTGGGACCTTTTTTAAAAGAGAGCGGTACCTATCTAATAAAACTGTTTGATCTGGAGGAGAAAAAACAGATAATTGCGATTAACACAGTTTCAGAGCCTTATTTTGGACTAACAGATATAAAAAATGTTGCAGAAATGGACGATGGACAATATCTACAGTTTTCTTTGAAAGATCAGCCTATAGACCGTATGAGTGATTATAGTTGTGCCCAAACTGGCTTTTATCCGATAGATACATTAGAGATCTCTGATAAAAACCAAAAATCTGTGATATCAGTAAAATTGAGAGACGAGGTGCTGCATTGTATTAAGATATATAATCGCGCATTTTCGATCAAGTTAAAAGAAATAGGAGATCAGCTAGATATACAAAACTCAAAAAAGCGAAAACGTAATTTTAATGAATGTGAGTATCCACCGAAGAAAAAACACAAAGAAAATAATACGAAAGAAAACTGGCAAATTCTAGAAAAGAGTGTAAAGTGTAGAAAAAACAATCTACAAAAGAAGGTGTAAAATGAAGTCAACATATATAGCTCTCTGTTTAGTTTTTTTCTGTATAGAGATTCAAAATAGAGAAGCAAACATAGAAAAAGTAACAGATAGTACATTAACATTAAGTACAGTAATAAGAAGAAAAGAGGATAAGATGTATACAATTAAAACAGAGATAAAACCATCAAATCTGATTGGCATATCTGACGAGCAGATTAATGACCACTGGAAGTTATATGAAGGTTACGTAAAGAATGTGAATCAGTTAGATGAAGATTTAAAAAAACTGGAGGTCGGAACATTGATCTATGCTGATAGGCGGCGGCGCTATGGCTTTGAATATAATGGCATGGTGTTGCATGAATATTATTTCAGCAATTTAATCTCCAAGGCTCCGCAGATTTCTAGTGGCCCACTTAAAGAGGCTTTGGTAAAAAGCTGGGGCTCATTTGAAAATTGGAAAAAAGATTTTATAGCAGCAGGCAAGACTCGTGGAATTGGGTGGGCTATTTTATATTGTGATCCTACAACAAAAAGATTGACTAATAATTTTGTTGCCTTGCATCAAATCGGCAATATTGCAGGCTATAAACCTATTTTAGTTATGGATGTGTGGGAGCATGCGTATATGAATGATCATAATGCCGGTGGTCGTGGAAAGTATATTGAAGCCTTTTTTCAAAATATAAACTGGCCGGTAGTCGAAAAAAGGTTTGAAGAGATCAAGTAATTTTTTCTTTTAAAGTTTGTTTTTTTGGGGAAAGAGGAGAGTGGGTTAACATAAGGGGGATAATTATCAGACTTTTACAGGTTTTTTGGTTGACACTCTAACCATTTATTGCTATGCTTATCTAAAGTTTTAAGATCACAGTTCATCTAAATGGAGGAAATAAAATGGAAAAAATAGGTGTTCTAAGGACTCTTGCTCTCTTTGTTGCTATTATTACAGCATCTAATGTGATATGCGAGATGAGATATATAAAGTCCATACCGTTACGGGTAAATAATAAAAAAATCAGGGAGAGCCTGCTTAGTCCTAAAGGCGATTTTTTGTGGATTCAATATACGGATTACACGGCAAATTTGATCAATTTGAAAGATGATAAACTTGTATCCAAATTTAATGATAAAAAAATCGCCGCTTGTCAGTTTAGTCATGAAGGTGATTCCTTGCTAATTTGTTACATAGATTTTACTGCAGATCTATTTAGTTTGAAGGATAATAAAATCATAAATGATAAAAAAATCTGTTATCACCAGTTTGATAATAAAAATGTTTTGTTACTGCTTCAGTATGAAGACAATTTCGCAACTATAACCGATTTAAGAAGAAATAAAGTTACTAAAGCATTTGATGATAGTAAAAAGATCAGACGTTGCGAATTTAGCTCTAACAATAACCTTTTATTTATTCAATATGCCGATAATACTGCTAATCTAGTAGATCTAAAAAATGATAAACCTATAAAACAATTTAACAGGATTAAAAGTTTCTACTTTAGCCCGAGCCCCTGTGAGTACTGTTCTAATTCTAAAGGGATAACTGATGACTTTTTATTAATTCAATATATGGATGACAGAGCCAATTTGATTAATTTGAAAAATGACAAAATTGTAGCTACATTTAACGATAAAAAAATCTACTTTTGTCGGTTTAGTCATGAGGGAGCCTTATTATTTATTTACTATGAGGATCTCACTGTAGATCTATTCAGTTTGAAGAATAATAAAATCATAAATGATAAAAAAATCTATTTTCTCCTGTTCGATGATTTCGATAATGATGTTTTATTATGGTTTCATGATGAAGATAATTCCGCAAGTATAACCGATTTAGAAAAAAGCGAAGTTATTAAAGCATTTCTGATCAATGTGAAAGATAATAAAATTGTAGCGGAATTATCGCTTCAGGATAAAGATAATTCCGCAGGTATAACCGATTTAGAAAAAAGCAAATTTATTAAAGCATTGGATAATAGTAAAAGGATCCGTTATGGCAAGTTTAGCCCTAACAACAACTTTTTATGTATTCAATATGCCGATAATACTGCTAATCTATTAGATTTGAAAAATTATAAAGTTGTAAAACAATTTAACAGGATTAAAAATTTTTACTTTAGCCCAAGCCCTTATAAGTACTGTTCTAATTCTAAAGAGATAATTGATGACTTTTTATTAATTCAATATATGGATGACAGAGCCAATTTGATTAACCTAAAAACCAATACAATTGTAGAAAAATTTAACAATAAGAAAATCAACAGCGGCCAATTTAGTAATGAGGGAACTTTATTATTTATTCATTACCAAGATGATACTGCTGACCTCATGGATCTGATAAACGCAAAACATTATAAGTACAAAAATATACTCTATGGCCATTTTATTTCCAGCAACGAATTTTGCCTAGTTAAAAAGGAAAACAGCCAATATACTTTGAAAATGTTTGAGATTTTCCAAGATAAATTTGTAAAAAAAATAAAAAATAATCAGTTCTTTATGGACATTAAAATAAATACAAAAGCTTAGAACCTAACCTGATATTTTTAAAGAGTAATACTCTCTTAAGCAGTTTTAAAAAAGAAACAAAGCTTAGGAGAGTATGTACTAAATACAGATATGGAAGAAAATTTCCAAAAATATCAATATATCTCTTGACATTGCTTCTATAGTTGGTGTAAGGTTTACGTTGAGGTTAGAATTGAAACTTTTCTTAATTTGAATCCTATGTCAAAATTTTTCGCGTAAACGGGTAAGTGTTTTTTAACATAATATGCATTATCAGACCCGATTTTATTTTTCGTTAAAACTGGGACATATTTGGCATTTATTTGGAACGAGACCCCGGAAAAGTCGGCCTCAAATTTGCATTTTAAGAAATCTTTTTATTCGCTGCAATAGCTTTTTATCACAAGCTTGAAGCATTCCTCTATAGCAATTTCTTTAGATATTACGGCTTCCGATGTCTACCTGAATAAAAATAGTTTATTGGGGGCCCCCTTTTGACTATTCTTCAAATCACTGCTAAGATGGAGAAAAATAAAAAATCATTGATGGACTTTTTAAAGTAAAGTAAGGATATAAAAAATGAAAAATTGGGACACAATCTTTAAAAGAATTATCATGTGTAGTCTTGTTGCTTTGGCCTCGCATTCCACTTATGGTACTATATTCTTGGCAGTGAGCTTTGAAGATGGATCTATTGATATATATGAGCAAAAAAATAATAACCTTAAGCCGATTTCAGCAACTAAGTGCTTCGCATCAATTCGTTCAATAGCCATTAGCAAAAAGAACCGAGCTATTGCAACTGCATCCACATCAAGAGCAACTGCAGGTGGACTTTGTATATGGGAAAATACAGACAAAGGGCTTCGTATGACTCAAAAGTTATATAAAAGGGATCATTCTTTTGCTCCCTTCCCTACCTCAGTTACATATAACAAAGATGGTATGCTTATTTCTGGATTTTTTGATGGAACAATAAGAACATGGGAACAGAAAAAAGACGGTCAATTCAAATTAAAGCAAATGATAGACAAGAATTTCGCCGGCCATCATACAGCTCCTATTAGTTCAGTAGCATGTAATAAGGATGGTTTTCTTATTACAAGATCAGGAGATAGAGTAATTAAAATATGGCAACCGAAAAACGGTCTCTTTTATTTGAAGCAAACGGCAAATATAGACTTTGTGCCTTATTTGTCACTCGTTGCATTTGATAACACTGAGTTTCTTGCCTCAGAATCAGAAGAAGATAATACAATTAAAATATGGCAACTTAATGGCGATAATCAATTTAAACTTTTTCAAGAATTAGATAACAATTCTCATAATAATTCTATTAAGCTTACAGCAATAGCCATAAATAAAGATGGCGTTCTTGTCGTTGGCTATTCTAATGGAACAATTAAAATATGGGAGCAAAAAAGAACAAATAATCAATTTGAGCTTGTTCAAACTCTGGACAAAAATTGCAATGGCCATGCGAGCGAGATTACATCACTGACACTCAAAGATGGATTTCTTTTATCAGGTTCAAAGCAAGGCGAAATTAAAATCTGGGAAAAATATGGTCAATTTCAAATTAAGAAAACCATGCATACAAAGCAATCTTCTCATTCTGAAGTTAGAGCTTCAGGCTTAATATCAAACTTAGACACATTTAAACCTAAGTTGTTAAATAATACAAATTATACAGA
>Ga0180437_10004181_pt1 | contig 20753 bp, 1 predicted proteins | sample SS_ome_4_FD_132410 | JGI IMG/M metagenome (GOLD analysis project Ga0180437, IMG submission 132410) | Hypersaline lake sediment archaeal communities from the Salton Sea, California, USA - SS_3_D_1 metaG | ecosystem: Environmental > Aquatic > Non-marine Saline and Alkaline > Hypersaline > Sediment... | reverse complement strand
GGCAAACTCCGGCGTCGGTTCCCGGCCCACGACCCTGGCAACTTCCACTTCATCCCAAAGGAGATCATCGCCGTCGAAGCTCCGGACCTGACCTCCGCCACGCCGCCGCCGTTTCTCGTGCCGCGCCAGGCTCATCGCCTTGTGGATGGTCATCTGGAGTAGTAAGCGCCAAAGGCCATCACGATCCGCCAGATCAGGAAATCGGCCATCTCGGGCGGCGCGGCAGAACCCGTCCAGCGCGCTGAGGGCCACGTCCTCCTCGTCGGCCATGCCCTGCGGAACGCCACGAATGCGGTCGCGCGCCAGCCGTACCAGCCGGGGAAAGTACCGCTGTCAGATGCCTCGAGCCCCGGCAGACTCGCCGTCCCTGATGGCCGCGATCCAATTGGTGACGGAACGTTCGGACGACATGGCAGACCTTCGGTCGATAGTAGCAGCGTCTACTTCTAGGCCAGTATACCGATCCCCTGGAAGGGTGGTCAAGCAGGGCTGCAAGGCGAACTTCCTGGTTCGGATGAAGCATCGCGGTGATCCGGTGGCGGGTGATTCGAACCGGTGGCGCTGATACGGATAGACATGCAGATTCAGACCGACTCGGTGGAAGCCTGAACGAGCAGAGAAACTCGCAGGCTGTTATACTATGCCATTAGCGAGTAAGGAAAAACCCGCGCGAAAGTCTGCCGTTGGTTGGAGTGTGTTTCTTCTGCTCGGGCCGGGCCCACGATCCGGCTCATCGGAGGCAGAGGTGGATGTCGCACCCTCAGCGCTCCGGTGGCTTCAGCAGTTCCAACCACTGAGGAAATCTTCGCCGTGATACTCGTCAACGCCGACCGTGACTCGGGTGTTGGCGGAGTCGCTGACCGCGGAGAGAGGCGAACGCGTACGGTCACGTTTCACGGCCGCGCGCTGTCGAATCCCCATAGCAAAAGGTAGCAACGATGTCTGTTTCCAGTTCTCGCCGAGGCAAACCAAAGTATGGCACGCGCAGTCTGAAGATCCCGGCGCGCAGGCTCCATCTGGAGCGGCTGGAAAGCCGTCTGTTGCTGTCGACCATCAATTGGGAGAACCGCGGGCAGGCGAGCGATGGTTTTGAAGAGGTGTTCGGTCTTGACGCCTTCGCCGCCCGTAGCGCGATCGATACGGTGAATCCGGCGGACGTTTTGGTAACTAACTTGGACAAAGACTCGGTAGTCTGGATGGCGGACGCCGACGGCTTCTGGGACGACGCAGTCAACTGGAGTTCGGGGAGTGTGCCCGGCCCGAACGACGACGTGATCGTCGACCGCGCCGACAGTGATGTGACGATCACCCACCGCAGCGGTGAAACCGTGGTCAACAGCCTTACCAGTACTGAGAAAATCGTCCTTTCCGGCGGTAGCCTCACGGCAACCGGTGAAGTGCAGATCAGCGACACGTTGACGCTGCAAGGCGGCATGCTGCACGACACGACCGTCTACGCGACGGCAGGCTCCAGGCTGATGGCGACTTCCACGGAATCGACCTTGCAGGGGGTGACGCTCAACGGTGATTTGGACTTGAACGCCAGAAGTGCCTTCGTCACGGTCTTGGATGGGCTGACGCTCAATGGCACGATATCGCTCGGTGGCGATTACTGCCGTCTGGAGGCGGCGGGAACGCAGACCTTCGACGGGGCTGGCACGGTGGTCTTCGGCAACGCGGGCTTCAGTACGTTACGCCTGCCTGAGGCCGGCACGACCTTGACCCTCGGTCCACAATTCACGGTTCGCGGCGGTTCGAACCGGATTGCTAGCGCGCGGCTGGGCTACAGCGACTACCGGCATGGTCCTTCTGACGTGTCGGTGGTCAATCAGGGGACCATCGTTGCCGATGTCCCGGGAACCGCGATCGTCGCCATGGGCCAGAGTTTCACTAACGAGGGCACGGTTGGCGCCACCGGAGGCGGTCATCTGAACCTCACGAACCTGGCAGGCGACCTGGGCACCGTCACACCGCTGATCGGAAGCACGCTCAGCCTGAATGGCGCTTACTTCATCAACGAGGACTTGGATGTCGGCGCGGGAGCCACCCTGAACCTCGCTGGCGATTGGCGCAACACGAGCGTGATTACCAGCGAAGACGCCACCGTGAACCTTGGCAGTTCGTTTACGCTGGCCGACCTGGGGACGTTCCATCGTACCGGTGGCACCGTCAATCTGACGGGGACACTGGAGAACAGCGGAACCACGCTGGAGCTGGATGCAGCAGCTGGTTCCTGGCAACTGGAGGGCGGCAAGATCCAAGGGGGCACGGTGAGCACCTCGGGCGGCTCCAAGCTGGTGGCCACTTCCACGCAGTCGACCTTGCAGGGGGTGACGCTCATCGGTGATCTGGATTTGGACGCTAGAAGCGCCTACGTCACGGTCTTGGATGGGCTGACGCTCAGTGGCACGATATCGCTCGGCGGCGAGTACTGCCGTCTGGAGGCTGCGGGAACGCAGACCTTCGACGGGGCCGGCACCGTGGTTTTCCGCAACGCCGGCTTCAGTACTTTACGCCTGCCTCAGGCCGGCACGACCCTGACCCTCGGTCCAGAATTCACGGTTCGCGGCGGTTCGAACCGGCTGGCCGGCGCACGGCTGGGCTACAGCGAATACCGGGGTGGCCCTTCCGACGTGTCGGTGGTCAATCAGGGGACCATCATTGCTGATGTCCCGGGAACCGCCATCGTCGCCAAGGGCCAAGGCTTCACCAATGAGGGCGCGCTCAAGGCCGCCAATGGCGGCAACCTGAATATCGATCCGCCGCTGGCCATTAACGGAACCGGTGTTCTCGCCGGCCTGGACCCCGGAACGATCTTCGGAACGATCAGCATCGGCGGAAACCTCACCGGCAACACGCTTGACGCCGCCCAATACGCTCCTCTCGGCACCGTTCGCTTGGACGGAGTTGGCACGCCTGAGACACCGCAGCTGATGGAGGTGATGAGCGAGGATCGCGGTGCTGGTGGCATGGGGTTTGAGGGCAATTTTGCATACGGCCGCTTGGCTTTGGCCAACAATACGTACGTTAAGCTGGTCGACGACTCGGACAACGCACCGGGCATGGGCGCTGAAGCGCTCTATGTGGACTGGCTGACCGTGCCCGCCGGGACGACGCTGGACATCAGCGGTTTGCAGGTCTACGTGCGCGCGGCCGACATCAGCGGAGAGGTCACTGGCGGCGCGATAAGCCCGGTTCCCGACGGCGGCGCGCTCCTGTTAGGACGCCCGACGCCCGGCACGATAGCGGTGGCCGGCGAGATGGACGAGTGGACGTTTTTTGGAGAAGCCGGAAGCCTGTTTGACGTGACGATCTACCCCGGCAGCAGCGGCCAGTGGGCATCGCTCCCGCCTTACTTGGGCAACGTTGAGGTCTTTCTGCTCGGCTCCGACGGCAACGTCGTGGCAGTGGCCAGCGGCAGTTCGGGCGACATCGTCACACCGGCCAACGCGGTCCTGCCGGCCGACGATACCTATCGTATCCAAGTGCGGGCATCCGAAGGTCACGAGGACAGTACGGGCAATTACACGATTGTTGCTGGCGACGTTGGCGCCGATCTGGGCGACGCGCCGGACAGCACCAACCGCTATGGTACCGCAATGACGACCTACGGGTCCGTCACGGCGAACTTCCCCACGGTCTACTCCGGCTCGGCTCCCTTGAACTACGGCCCGATTCATCTCCAGGCGAAGCAGGGCGCCTATCTCGGAGGCGGCGTAACGTCGGAATCCGAGGCGGACAACGGATCGGACGAAGACGCGACGAACAACATTCTCCCGTCTGGCGGCACGGCCGACCACGACGGGGCGGACGACGGCTTGCTCTACCCCGATCAACTGGTGCTGACGCACGGTCTGCCCAATACCTTCGACTTTGCCGTAACCTGGGCCACTTCCGCCCGTGATCCGTTCTATCTGAACGTCTGGTTCGACTTCAACCGCGACGGCGACTGGGACGATACGCTGCACCTCTCCGACGGCACGGCGGTGCCCGAGTTCGCGGTGGCGAGCCAGCCGATCAATCCGGGTCCGGGAACACAGCTTTACACTTCTCGTGACTTCCTCGCCTGGCACCCCGATTCCGGCGAAGGGTTGGTCCCGCTGTGGATGCGAATGACCCTCTCGGAGCAGCCGTGGGAGGTGCTCGCCAGCCTGGGCAGCGCCGGCGGATCGGGCCCGTCTACAGGATACCAGTACGGCGAAACCGAGGACTACTACATCACCGACTACGCGCAGGCGGAGATGGACTTCGGCGACGCACCTGAAGGGTTGATGCCGGGTATGGAATATCCGACCACGTTGGAGACCGGCGGGGCCCGGCACGCGATCGTCGGCGACATGCACCTGGGCGGCAGCGTCGACGCGGAGCCCGACGGCCAGCCCGACCTGTTGGCCGAGGGAGACGACTTCGATCTGCTGTTTCCGCCCGCCAACGACGACGAAGACGGGGTGGAGTTTCTCACGCCGCTGTACGTCGGCCAGGAGGCGGAGGTGAAGGTCAGCCCGAATATGGTGGGCAAGCTGGACGCCTGGATCGACTTCAACCTGGACGGTGATTGGGACCCTGTGTCGGAGCGGATATTCAGCAGCCTTTCGATAGCGCCCGGCGAGCCGCCGCTGACGTTTACCGTTCCGACCGATGCGGCCGCCGGGCCGAGTTATGCCCGCTTCCGCTTCAGCAGCGGCGGTGGTCTGCTGCCTTCCGGTGGGGCCACCAACGGCGAAGTCGAGGACTACGCGATCGATATCCTGCCTTCCAGCGAGATTCACGGGCGGAAATGGGGCGACTGGGACGGCGACGGCGGGTGGGACCCCGGCGAGCCGCCGCTGCAGGGCTGGACCATCTTCATCGACGCAAACAACAACGGCGTGCTCGACGGCGACGAGCCGTTCGACGTCACGGATGCGAACGGAGCATACTCGTTCGAGACGCTGCCCCCGGGCATCTACACCGTGGCCGAGGTGCTCGAGCCGCGATGGGAGCAGACCTACCCGATGTTGGGTTCGCAGCTTGAGCGGGTGAGCCAGCCCGATGGAATACAGGTAGACAACCTCAGCCAGGCCCCTTCGATCAGCGCCGACGGCCGCTACGTGGCATTCGAGTCCTATGCCACGAACCTGGTTGAGGGAGACACAAACAATGCAGGCGATGTCTTCGTCTATGACCGTCAGACGGGGGCAATCCAGCGCGTGAGCCAGCTAGGTCAGACGCAGGCAAATGCAGGCAGCTACTACCCTTTAATCAGCGCCGACGGGCGGTACGTAGCATTCTCGTCCGATGCCACGAACCTGGTTGACGGAGACACAAACGACGCACGCGATGCCTTCATCTACGACCGTCAGACGGGGAGCATCGATCGCGTGAGCCCGTCCGATGGGGTGCAGGCAAACGGCGACAGTTACGCCGCTTCGATCAGCGCCGACGGGCGCTACGTGGCGTTCGTATCCCTAGCCACAAACCTGGTTGAGGGAGACACAAACGGTGTGGTAGACGTCTTCGTCTACGACTGCGTTACAGGGAACGTCCAGTGCGCGAGCCGGTCCGATGGAATGCAGGCAGACTACGGCGGCGGCGACCCTTCGATCAGCGCCGATGGCCGTTACGTGGCATTCGTATCCGCTGCGACGAACCTGGTTGAGGGAGGCACAAACGGCATGGCACATGTCTACGTCTACGACCGCGTTACATGGAACAACCGGCGCGTGACCCAAGCCGGCCAGACGCAGGCGAATGCATACAGCTACTACCCTTCAATCAGCGCCGATGGTAAGTACGTGGCATTCGCATCCTATGCCACGAACCTGGTTGCGGGAGACACAAACGACCGGCAGGACGTCTTCGTCTACGACTGTCAGACAGGGGACTTCCAGCGCGTGAGCCAAGTCGGTCAGACGCAGGCAAACGACGACAGCATTTACGCTTCGATTAGCGCCGACGGCCGCTTCGTGGCATTCGAGTCCCGTGCGACGAACCTGGTTGATGGAGACACAAACGGCTGGGTGGACGTCTTCGTCTACGACCGCGATACAGGGAACATCCAGCGCGCGAGCCAGGCCGACGCAATGCAGACAAACCACCTCAGCAACGGGACCTCGATCAGCGCCAACGGCCGCTACGTTACATTCGCATCCTCGGCCACCACCCTGGTTCAGCCAGATGCGAACGGTCTGCATAACGACGTTTTCGTCAACAGCGTCTCCGGCGCGCCCCCGGCCGGCAGCCATTGGGTGTACGTCGGTCTGGGAGTGGTCCGAGATGACGTCGACTTCGGCAACCGGCACCTGATGGACTACGGCGACGCGCCGCAACCGTATCCGGTCTTGCTCTCCGACGACGGGGCCCGGCATCGCTACGATCCGGACGTCCTGCTGGGAACCATGATCGACCACGAGCCGGACGGCCAACCCGACGCGGCTGCCCAGGGAGACGACCTCGACTTGCTCTATCCTCCCGCCGGCAACAACGACGAGGACGGTGTCGTGTTTCTCGAGCCGCTGCTACAAGGCCAACTGGTTCCGATCGAGGTGACTGCCTCGATGGACGGCCTGCTCAGCGCGTGGATCGACTTCAACGGCGACGGCGATTGGGCCGATCCGGACGACGAGGTGTTCGTCGGCGTGCCGCTCTCCGGCGGCGTCACCCCCCTTTCCTTCACCGTGCCTGAAGAAGGCGTATCGCAGACCGGCAAGACGTTCGCCCGCTTCCGCTTCAGCACCACGCGAATCCCGTCGTTTATGGGCGAGGCCCCCGACGGCGAAGTCGAGGATTATCAGGTGGAGATCTTCCCGCTGAGCAAGATCAGCGGCCGGAAATGGGACGATCAGGACGGCAACGGCCAGTGGGACGCCGGCGAGCCGCCGCTTGCAGGCTGGACGGTCTTCCTCGACACGGATGGCAACGGCACACTCGACCCCGGCGAACCGACGCGCACCACGGGAACCGACGGCAGCTACCTGTTCGACGACCTCTTGCCCGGCAAGTACGTCGTCGGCGAGGTCCAGCAGCCGTGGTGGGAGCAGACGTATCCGTTGGTCGTTGCCGAGCCGGAGTTTTCCGTGAACACGTATACTGCGGGTAATCTGTCGACCCCTGCGGTGGCGATGGACGATCCGGGGGACTTCGTTGTGGTGTGGGCGAGTGACGGCCAGGACGCGAGCGGATACGGAATTTATGGTCAGCGATACGCGGCCGACGGAAGAGAGATCGGGACTGAGTTTCCCATAAACACTCACGAAACTGGCAATCAGCAGGATCCTGCTGTGGCCATGGATAGCGACGGCGATTTCACGGTCACATGGACAAGCTACGGTCAAGACGGCGACGGAGCGGGCGTCTATGCCCAAAGGTACTCCAATGCGGGCAATCGGGTAGGAGGCGAGATACCGGTCAACACTTACACTGCCGACATGCAGTTAGAATCGGCGGTGGCGATGGATCCCAACGGCAATAGTGTAGTCGTGTGGGCAGGCGCCGGTCAGGGTAGTGATGGTTGGGACATTTACGGGCGGAGGTTCGATGCAAACGGCTACCCTCGAGACCAACAGGAGTTCCGCGTCAACACTCAGATCGCAGGAACGCAGCTCTTCCCGTCCGTGGCCATGGATGCGCTGGGCAACTTCGTCGTCGTTTGGTGCGGCGATGGCCCAAGCGGAGAGGGTATATACGCGCAACGCTTCCACGAAAACGGCTCGCCTTGGGGCCCTCAGGAGTTAGTCAGCGTTATCGAAGGCCTGTCACCGTCACCGATATCGCCTAATGAGTCCGTGGGAATGGCCCCGGCGGGCGACTTCGTGGTCGCTTGGTGCGATATGATCGGCGGAGACGTACACGGGCGAAGATACGACACGAGGTGGGACTACTTCCAGCCGGCCTTCCGCGCAAACACCTATTTGCCCGATGCTCAGTGGTACCCTTCCCTCGCCATGGATCCACAGGGAGATTTCGTCATTACTTGGGAGAGCGTGCACCAGGACGGTGTTGGATGGGGGGTGTACGCCCAGAAGTACACGGCCGATGGCAGGCCTTCGGGTGACGAGTTTCGCGTCAACGACACAACCGCGGGTCACCAGATGCTGCCCAGCGTGGCGATGAACGCTCACGGCAACTTCGTCATCGTTTGGAACGACGCCAGCGTCGGATTTGCCGACGTCGATGCCAGGCTGTTCCGCCTGGGAAGCCACTCTCTCGTGCTTGCGCCGGGCGGAAAGGCAGAAGACGTGGATTTCGGCAACCGCCGCCAGCGCGACTATGGCGACGCCGACGAGGACGGCACCTCGTTCCCCACCACCGAAGACCGCGACGGCGCCCGGCATTCGATCGACCCGGACGTCTACCTGGGTCCGGACGCCATGGTCCGGGTTTCACAGGAAAGCGACCCGTTGGCCGACGACTTCGACGAGAACGTGCTGGGGTATATCCAGCCTTACGTGACCGACCTGTCAATCGCCGACTACTACGAGTACGACACGGTTTACGCTTCCTCGTTCAACGGATCGGAGCCCTTGTTGGACTGGACCTACCCGTTGGGCACGACCTCCTCCCAGCTATTCTTTGTCTACAGCACCGTTGACGAAGAGCTGGCGATGTTCGTGGTGCACGACAAGCCCCAGGATGGCGACGGGGGCTCGGCCGATATGGCGTGGCAGCTTGCCGGCGATACGGCCGGTTATTTGGTTTTGGACGATCCCTCCGACGTCGATCCCTCCGACAGCTATCCATCCAACGGCCCGACCAGCTTTCAGAGCCTGCAGAGTTGGGATGCGCTGGACACCGACGGGATGGTCATCGGCACTCTGGAAGGCGACTGGACGATGACCGGCGGGTTCACTTCGGTCCCCACGGGCATCGACTCCTGGTGGGCCCGCAGTCTGACGTTCAACAAGTTGAACCGGAGCGCTTCTTGGGGGGGTTGGGATTCGATGATCGAGCTTGCCTTAGATCCGAATCGGCGTGTCCGCCTGGAGTATCTCAACGGCGGCGGCATCGACGCCGAACGCGACGCGCAACTCGAGTATGCTCTATGGGGAGGAGACGACCTAGCGGACATCGACGACGAGAACGGTGTGCAGTTCATCAACGTCCCCACGTTCGGCCACGACGCCGAGATCATCGTCACGGCCAGCCAGAATGGATGGCTCCAGGGCTGGGCAGACTTCAACGGCAACGGTTCGTGGGCGGACTCCGGCGAACAGATCTTCGTCAACCAATGGTTAGAGGCCGGAACGAACCGGCTTTCCTTCTCCATGCCGGGCGGTATGCCATGGACAAGCGTTCAAACCCGCTTCCGTTTCAGCACGCAAGCCAACCTGCCCTACGATGGACCGGCCAGCGACGGTGAAGTAGAAGACTACGAGGTTCTTCCGGGTGAGTATGACTTCGGCGACGCAGACGGGGCACTCTTCCCGACCCTGTTACAGCATGATGGGGCACGGCACTCCTTGGGTTCTTCATTTCTCGGGACGAATGTCGACGCCGAACCGAACGGACAACCGAATAGCACGGCCACCGGTGACGGGGCCGACGACGACGGCGTGGTCTTCACCTCGCTGCTCATTCCCGACCAGACAGCCACAGTCGATGTGACCGTCACCAGTGGTAGTCCTTCGGCGGACAACTATCTCAGCGCATGGGTTGATTTCGACGGCAACGGCTCCTGGTCCGATCAGGGCGAGGAGATCTTCGTGGGCCAAGTGCTCGCCAATAGCACGAGCGTGCAGACCCATTCGCTGAGTTTTCCGGTGCCCGCCGATGCGGCCGCCGGCACCGATGTCTTCGCTCGCTTCAGGCTAGCGCCTTATCCAGTTTCATACCCTTGGGGGCGATTCGGGGGCGGTGAAGTGGAAGACTACTTGGTACACATCGAACCGCCACGCGACTTCGGCGACGCGCCGGGCCGGTACCCGACTGCGTACCCCGATGGTGCCCGACATGCCCTGGGCGGACCCTGGTTGGGCGGCGCAGACGATCAACCCGACGACGAACCGGATGCACAGGTTGATCTCCACGCGATGGGCGACGATCACGACGGAAACGACGACGAGGACGGTGTGGTCATTCCGCCGTTGATTATCGGCATGTCCAATCAGATAACCGTCGAGGTCAGCGGGCGCGTGGCCTATCTGGACGCCTGGATCGACTTCAATGGTGACGACACGTGGTCGGGCGGTGAGCAGATCCACAGCGGCCAGCTCGGCCCGGGAGAGCACCAGATCACCGTGGTTCCACCGGCGGGCACACTACCGGGCACGACGTTCGCCCGTTTCCGGGTGAGCAGCCAAGGCGGTCTTCCACCCGTCGGCCCGGCCGACGACGGCGAGGTCGAAGACTACGAGGTCGGTCTGTTTACTCCCAGCGAGATCCATGGGCAAAAATTCAACGACCTCAACGGAAACGGCGTGCGCGACGCCGGTGAGTCGCCGCTGCAAGATTGGACCTTCTTCCTCGACACGGATCACGACGGCGTGTGGGACGACGGGGAGCCGTCCGCCGTAACCGATGAGTATGGCAACTACGCATTCGAGCCGTTGCTTCCGGGCACCTACAAGGTGACCGAAGTGCTCCAAGACGGTTGGCTACCCACGGGGCCGAGCCAGACGGGACAGGTATTTCCCGTGAACCACACGACGTCGGGTATCCAACATTCGCCGTCCGTTGCCATGGACGCCCACGGAAATTCCGTGGTCGTGTGGTCGAGTGAAAATGCCAACGGCGACGACGATGTCGTATTCCGGCGCTACGACGCGGCCGGCGCCGCCCTGGACCAGGTGGACAAGCGGGTCAACGTCACCGATCCCGATTTTGAAGTCTATGCCGACGTGGCGATGAATGCGGCTGGCGACTTTGTGGTCGTCTGGATTAGCCAGACCATCGTCGACACCATGACGGTGCAGATCGCCGTGTACGCTCGTGTGTACGATTCTGACGGTGAGCCTCAGACCGACGAAAAGCTGGTGGATAGTAAGACTCACGACGACACCTTGGCTCCCGCTGCAACTGTTCCAGCCGTAGCAATGGACGACGACGGCAACTTCGTAGTCGTTTGGCAAAGACGAATGGGCATTGGCAGTGAGACTACAAATCCGTTCGACGTGTATGCTGGACGCTACAGTGCCGCCGGCAACCCGCTTCCCCTGAGCGCCAATCCTGTCAACACCACCACCGTCGGCTCTCAAGAGTTTCCCGATGTGGCGATGGCGCCCGACGGTCGGTTCGTTATTGTCTGGAAAAGCGAGGGCCAGGACCCCGATGGTAGTGACGGGATTTACGCTCAATGGTACGACGCAAATGGATCGACCCAAGGCGGTGAGGTCCACGTCAACAGCACGATCGATCTCAACCAATCGTTTCCTTCGGTCGCCATGGACAGCGGCGGCAACTGCATAGTCGTTTGGGAAAGCGAAGTGGAACTCTACCCGGGCGCACACCGTGTTGATTTGTTTGGTCAGCGGTTCTATGCCAATCGCAACATGGACAGGCCGGAGTTCCCGATCTACAACTCGGTGCTTGGCGTTGAACTATCGGGCAGCTCGGTCGCAACCACCGCCTCTCATCAGGACTTTGTCGTCGCTTGGCAAACATCGATAAACGAAGACTCTCGAATTCGTGCGCGTCTCTACGCCGAAGGAGTGGCCCAGGGAACGGAGTTTCAGGTCTATGTGCCGGCCAACGGCCGGGTGAGTGCTCCGGCGGCGGCAATGGACGCCGACGGTGACTTTGTTGTCGTCTGGCAAGACTCTCAGCAAGATCCAGACGATAGCCCGGGCATTTCCGCCCGACAGTACTCCGGCCACTTCCACCAGCCGTATCGGGACGTGCGGCTCGCACCAGGAGAGACGCTCACCGGAATCGATCTCTACAACCATCAGCTCCGCGACTTCGGCGACGCGCCCGATGACTACCCGGTCATGCTGAGTCAGGACGGGGCCCGGCATATCATCATGTCAGGCGGCCCGGTGATGGGCACTCCGCCGGACAATGATCTGGACGGACAGCCCGATTTCCAGGCGCTGGGTGACGACAACTACGACGGCAACGACGACGAGGATGGCGTTAGCTTCGGCCAATGGTTGTTACAGGGCGATCCGGCGGCCCGCGTTGACGTGGACATGAGGAACTCTCCTCCGGGCGAGATCGTCCTGAACGCCTGGATCGACTTCACCGGCGACGGCGACTGGGACGACGCCGACGAGCAGATCTTCCTGAACGAGCCGTTGACGCCGGGCGTTGTCAATTCGCTGACCTTCTTCATCCCGGCCTCGGCCACTCTGGATGAGACGTTTGCCAGGTTCCGCGTCAGCAGCGTGCCGGACCTGTCGTTTGTCGGAGAAGCGCCCGACGGCGAAGTGGAAGACTACGCGGTCAAGATCACTCCGCCCGGCGAGATCCACGGGCGGAAATGGGAGGACTGGGATCGCAGCGGCGAGTGGGACGAGGGCGAACCGCCGCTGTCGGGATGGACCATCTTCGCCGACTTAAACGGCGACGGCATTCTCGACGCCGGGGAACCATTCGACGTTACCAATGCCAGCGGTGAATACTCGCTCGAGCTGCTGCCGCCGGGGACCTATCAAGTGGCCGAAGTCCTGCGCGTCGGGTGGAGACAGACTTTCCCGGCGACCGGCTGGGCCCTGACCGACACGGTGAGTTTCGTGAAGCCCACGGCCGTCGCCTACAACACACACGACGAGCGACTGTACGTGGGCCGAGGAGACGGCAGTAGCGACGGCCTGTATCGGATCGAGCCGGATGGCGGCATCGTGCCGCTTGCGGCGGGTGGGCCAGTCAGCGGAGTGGTCGTCGATCCGGAAGACGGTGACATCTTCGTCTCGGAACACTACGGCGGGGATATCTTTCGCGTTCCCTTTGGCCAGACGGGACGCACCCCCTGGGTCACCGGGTTCGAAAACGGCAACATGGATGACGATCCGATCGGAATGGCCATCACGCCGAACGGTTACCGGGGCAGCGTCCTCGATTTCGGTGACGCCCTGGTTGTGGACCGCGGCTACGCTGGAACTCCCGAAGCAGTCTGGCGGTTCTCGCCGGACGACCCCGAAGGCGAAGTGCTGCTTCACGCCGACAACGGCACGTTGATCAACCCCGTCGATGTTACTATTGGAGCCACCGACATCTATCTCGTCGATACGGGTGAAGAGAACGGCGGGAGCACGCCGGGAGGGATCTTCCGGCTCGGCACCGGCGGCGCGCTGACGCTGGTCCCCACGTCCGAGCCGCTACTTGACCCGGTCGGGATCGTCACCGATCCGGTCCATGGAGACCTGTTGGTGGTCGACGGTATCCCGGGCCGTGTAGTCCGGATCGATCCGGAGACAGGCGAGGTGGTCGAGCTTGTCACCGGTCTTACCGGGCCGCTCTGGGCCGGTATCGACGTCACACCGAACGGCAGCCGGATCTTCGTAAGCGATTATGCCGCGGACCGTATCTGCACCTACGATAGAATGGGAGCGCACGAGGTCACGCTCGGTGAGGGACAGGTGGTGACCGACGTGAACTTCGGCAATGGTCGCGAACTGGAGATTGCTGCCAGGCACGTGTTCTACAACGACTCGGCTTTCGACGGCAACGACCCGGCGGCTGGCGTAGCCGACGACGGGGCGATAGCGACCGACAAAGAGGCCCTGCTGCCCGGCGACACGGCCAGCCCTGCCAACTACACCAGCTACGCCAAAGGCATCAACGGGCTGATGATCGACGTCGCCGGCTTGCCCGGCAATCCAACGGCTGCCGACTTCGAGTTCCTCGTTGGCAATGACAACGATCCTGCAAACTGGGAACCGCTAACCACGCCTTTCGACATCGCAGTCCACCCTGGTGAAGGTGACTACAACTCCGACCGCATTACGCTCACCTGGCCCGACAACACGATCCAGAACACATGGCTACAAGTCACGGTCCTGGCAACAGTCAACACCGGCTTAGCCGAACCCGACGTCTTCTACTTCGGCAATGCCATCGGCGAAACAGGTAACGCGACCACCGATGCGAGAGTCAACGCCATTGACGCGCTGCTGGCCCGCAGCAACCCACGCACGCTCACCGACCCAGCGCCAATCGACTTCCCCTACGACTTCAACCGCGACCAGCGCGTCAACGCGACCGACATGCTGATCGCCCGCAACAACCAGACTCACTCCCTGAACGCGCTCAAGCTGATCACGGTGCCAAATACCGGCGATAAGGCTTCTGTCACTTCAGCAGCCAGGCTAGAAACGTTGCCCAACCGAGGTGCCCGCCCCACCTGCGACACAATCTGGGAGCAGGCGGCAGTCGAAGAATCGACGGATACATCGGCCAAAGTCGACTGGCTGTTTGACGTCGAGGACCCCCAGCCCCAACAACGGCCAGAAGATCATGAGGAGACCGTTGACGAACTGCTGCTGACGTGGGCCGCGGAGTAGCCTCCCACCGAACCATGCACATCACCGAGGTGCCGACTATGGTGCCGTAAGATTCGCCGCGTACCGGTACGATCTGCATCGATCTGCAACGCAAAGCGGCTTGCGGACACCCCCGCGGAGTGGAAAGCGAAACGGCCGCAAGCCTTGGTTACGTCAAGACTTGCGGCCGTAAGGCGTTGTGCGGCAGGGGCTTGCGTCAACGCACCCTCAAGTATCCCCGACAGGATTCGAACCTGTAACCTTCGGCTCCGGAGGCCGTGTTCCAGACGACGTATCCTTTTGCCGGTTCAAGAGATAGGGCAACGCCATAGGGCTGAGGTGCCGACAGTGGTGCCGTCAGATTTGCCGCGTATGGGTACGATCTGCCGCGATCTGCCGGGAAGCTCACATCCAGGTCAGCAGTAGGTCCACGGCATCCTCCACGCCTTCGTCCGATGCCCGCCGTTCGGTGGTCATGTCTTCAAGTTCATAGAGCCAGTGCAGCGTGTCGTCTGCTTGCTCCGCGATGGCAGCCTCAACGTCCGACCGGGCTGCCGCCTTGCCGATTGGCACTGTGATCAGCTTCAGTGCGTTGAGCAAATGAGTCTGGCTGTTGCGGGCGATGAGCATGTCGGTTGCGTTAACTCGCGCGTCGCGGTTGAAGTCGTAGGGGGACGTGACTCGGGCGGGGTCAGCGATATTGTGGGGGTTATTGCGGGTCAGCAGGGCATCAATCGCGTTGACTCTCGCGTCCGCGGTTGAGTCGCCGGTCTCGCCGATCGCGTTGCCAAAATAGAAAACGTCGGGTTCGAGTAGGCCGGTGTCTTCTCTGGCCAGCAGGGTCACTTGTAGCCATTGGTTCTGGATGGCGTGGTCGTCCCAGAGGATGGTGACCCGGTCGGACTCACCGACCCCTTCGCCGCGGAGAATGCGGATGGTGCTGGGGTCGGGGGCGTCGATCCAGGAATCGGGCTCTTCGCTGTTGCCGACGCGGAACTGGAAATTGGCCGGGTCAAGCGTGTCGCCCTCCGGGAGGTTGGCCACATCGATCATAATGCCGTTGATGCCACGGTCGTAGCTGGTGTAGTTGGCAAACGTGGCCGTCTCGCCCGGCAAGAGAGCCTGCTTGTCGACGGCGATGGCGTCGCCGTCGCGCCAGTTGGCCGTCGGGTTGTTGCCATCCCAGGTTGAGTCGTTGTAGAAGACGTGGCGACCGACCACCGCCACGACGATCATGGTCTCGGCGTCCGGGGTCTCGGGGGGCGGCTCCTGGTGGCCGACGTTGTCGGCGGCCACGCTATAGAAGGCGTAGGTGTGGTTGGCCTCGCCGGTGAAGGTGGCCGAGGTGTCGGGCCAGTCGTCCAGCAGCAGTTCGTAGGGGCCGTCGTCGATCGACACGAAGACGTCGTAGCTGCCGATTCCCGATCCGCCCGGGTCGTCCTGTCCGGTCCAACTCAGCTGCAGCTCGGTCTCAATCATCGTCTCAGGCAGCGGTTCCATGCGGCTTTCGGGCAGGCCGGCGTCGATCGTGTTGAGCACCAGGGGCGTTTCGATCGGGTCGTTGAAGTCGAATACGATACTGGCCCGGTTGGGGATCTCTGTGCCGGAGGGCAGGCCGGCCTTGGGCTTGACGGTGTACTTGATGTGTCCCTCGCCGCGGCCCTGGTCGTTGTTGGGATAGAGCAGGCCGATCAACGGGTCCTCGGGTGGCCAGCCGGTCTGCGGGTCCAGCCCGAGCAGGGAAAAGGTCAGCTCGCGAGTCTCCAGATTCAGGCCCACGTCGATCTGGACCCGGAGGTCAGCCTCGACGTTGAACTCGCCGACCTGCTCGTTGATTTCCAGGTCCACCGTCGTCTTGTACTCGCTGGGCCCCGCGGGCACGGCGATCGTCTGATCGGCAAAGGCGATCTCGGTCAGCTCGAACGTGTCCAGATCCAGGTCCTCGTCGAGTGTGTCCGTAATTACGATCTCCCGGGCCGGCCCGGTGGCCTCCGCTTGGTTCTCAAAGCGAATCTGGTAGGCCAGCGAGTCCTCCGGCACGACGAAGCCCGCATCTCCATATCCGGCAGGACCAAGCTTGTCGTTGGGGTCCCGGGAGCGGATCATGTAGCTGAGGACTTGCTGTGGATCGAAGTCCGGCCAGCCGGGAGGTGGCGGGCAAATCGAACTGCTGCCTCCGCCGCAGTTTGCGCAGGTCTTCGCGGTCTCCGTGATTCGCCACGCTGAAGTGGTCGCGTCGTCTTGCTCGGAATAGAATGCGGACGTGGAGCTATCCGTCTTGCTGTCATCATCCTTCTGTCCTCCACTAGCACGCCCCCCTGTGGAACGATGGATGACATAGAGGCTACCGCCACGCAGATCGAAGTAATATCCAAGTGGATAGCGCGGGTCATTTCTTGTTCTTCGTATTTTGTTCCTGTTTGCTATTACCCTAAAGGCAGCGTCCATCCCATAATTTCCATTGGCGCGGTTCACCAATTCCTCCCATGCCTCAGGCTCGGTTAACGGCGGGTCAGGACCCTCATATTCATCAATCGGAGTAATGCTCATCTCTGGCACCCAACTTCCGGGCGGGGTCCGGTCACTAATGCCGACACAGTAATCACCCGATTCCAGACCTAACGGATCAATGAAGTGCGTAGGCTGATTGTACGAATACGTATGCAGATTCAGTCCGCCCAGAATGCCGATTGGGTCAGGCTGGGCAAAACGCCCCACCGCAGCGTCATAGTATCTTGCCCGCATGAACTCCAAACCGTTCCCATCGTTCACTACGCCATATTCCCCAACAAACTCAAACGGGTTGGGCCCTGTCTCAGACTCGCCCAGCGAAATGCCGAACGGGTCGTAATCGTACGTATTCAGCACCGACCCCACGGCATCGGTCAATTCGCTTGTATTGCCGATTGCTGAGAATGTGTAGTACGCCGGATTGTCGGCCGCGTCAGTGCGTGAAAGCAGCCCGAACCCGTGGTCGTAGCGGGCAATCACATTGCCAGTGTCGCCGTACTCGGCCACGACGTTGCCCAAGCCGGTCGGGTCGATCACGTAGTGCGTGGCGACGCCGTTGTGCGTCGAGGCAATCCGATTGCCGAAGGCATCGTACTGGTAGGTCCAGGAGTCGGTGGGGGTGGCCACGCCGATCAGGCGGTTCTCGATGTCGTAGGTGTACGTGGTCGTGACGCCTGCCTCGGTTTTCGAGATCATGTTGCCGTCGAGGTCGAACTCGTATCGCACGTCGCCGACGCTGACGTACTGGTTCAGCTCGTTGGTCGTGTAGGGTGTGATAAGCCCGTCGTCGTTGACCTCGATCCGGTTACCGGCGGCGTCGTAGAGGTAGGTCACCACGTGTCCGTCGGGGTGCTGGACGCTGGTCAATTGGCCCAGGGCGTCGTAGCCATAAGAAAAGGTGCCGGCCAGCGTGGTCATCGAATCGCGGCGGCCGGAGGCGTCGTAGGTGTAGTCAAAACGCGAGAGCACCGTGCCGTCGGGCTGGTGGTTGACCAGGTGCAGGACGTGGCCTGCGGCGTCATAGTCATAGGTCGTGTAGACGCCGTTGCCGAGCGTTTTGAGGCTTAAGCGGCCGGCCGCATCGTAGTCGTAATCTGCGATCAGCCCGCCCGGGCCGTCGGTCATCGTGTCGAGCCGGCCGATCGGGTCATAGTGGTAGCGGACCTCGTTGCCGTCCTGATCGGTGCGCAACGTCCGCCGGCCGGCGTCGTCGTAGTCGAAGGCGAAGAATTTGCCGTCGGGATACTCGATCCGGGTGAGAAAATCCGTGGCCGGATCGTACTCCATCTGCATGGTGCCCGAGACGACGTCGGTGGCCTCGATCAGGTTGCCCGACGTGTCGTACTGGTAGACGAAATCGACCTCGGGCGTGGTGTCGTAGTCCTTGCCGGTGACCTGGCCGGCCGTGTTGTAGGTGTACGTGACGGTCTGTTCCCGGCGGTTGGTCCAGGTGGCGACGGTGCCGTCGGCGTTGTAGGTAAAATCCTCGTGGGTGTCGTCCTCGTAGACGATCGAAGTGAGGTTGCCATAATCGTCATAGAGATAGTCGATGCCGTTGTGCTTCGAGTCGGTGAACGACGCGAGCTGGTTGAAGTCGGGCTCGTAAGAAAACGTCGTTTCGTGATTCAGCGCATCGACGATGCCCCGCAGGTTGCCTCGCCAATCGTACCGGTAGCCGTACTGCTCGCCGCCGGGGCCCAAGAGATCGGTCAACTGGAATTGCCGGTCGTAGCCGAAGCCGACGATGCGACCCTCGCCGTCGCGGGTTTGGGCAAGCTGGCCGCCGAGCCCGAAACGCAGCGAGGTCTGCCGGCCGGTGGCGTCGGTGACCAGGACCTCTCCAGGGGAGACGTAGCCGAACGTAACCCGCTCGGCATCGGCGTCCTTGCGGATCTCCGCCAGGCGGCCGTAGTCGTCGTAGCCGAAGTAGTCGTGCGTGTTGTCGGGGTGCTGGACGGATAGCAGGGCATGGTTGCGGGGATCTCGAACCAGGAAGGGGTGCTGGTAGGGCGGCCGGCGTCCGGAGCCCCAAGGGTTCGGGTTCGTATCGCTTGTCGGCCCCGACGGCTCGAAGTAGACGTCCGTCGGCGGCCGGTAGGCGTACTGCGTGATCCGGTCGCCCGGCGCGATAACGCGCTCCAAAAGAATGGATTCATCCGGGGCTGTATGGTACTCGAACCGAGTCACCCGGTCGTCCACGTCGCTGGGTCCCATGGGGTCGGTCACCCGGGTGATGTAACTGGGGTCACCGGGCTCCGCCGAACTGTATTGCAGCCGAAGCGTGCGTCCGGCCGAGTGGGTGATGCTGATGAGGCGGCCGGCATCGTAGCTGAACGTGATCCGATTGCCGTTGGTGTCTTCGACGTAGTCCAATTTGTCATCTGTGCGGAACTGCCAGACGGTCCCGTCGGTCTCGACCAGCCGAAAGGCGCCGCTGCTGCGGATCAGGCGGCCAAAATCGCCGGCGACGGCCGAGTAGCCGCCGTTGTTGTTGTAGCGGAAGAGGCGATTGACGCCGCCGGGGCCATGGAGCGTTACGTCACCGCCGTCTTCGATGGTTGCGTAGATGTCCCAGTTGTGTGTCCAGCCGAGCCCCAGCGGGCCGTCGTCGAAGCGGGAGGGAATGTCTTGGGCGTAGACTCGGCTGAACGTAAGCGGCAGGCCCGGGGTGGGGATCGAAAGATCGACGGCCCCGGCCAGGTAGCGGACCGGGCTGATGGCGGCCGAGTTCTGGGCGACCTCGAATCCCCACAGCGATCCGATCGAGTTGGTCGTCTGCCCGACCGAGGCGAGGTAGTTGGCGTTCTCGGCCAGCTCGCCCACGTAGTCGGCCCAGAGATCGCCGTAGTTCCGCCAGAGGTTGTAGACGATCGCGCCCCACGCGTCGGGGGAAATCGAGGCGGGCCGGCGGTCGTAGAGGATTTCGAGCCAGTTGATCGTCAGAAATTCCTCGAAGCAGTTGGGGGGGATGGGTATGGAGGCGTTGAATCCGCCACCACCTCCGCCCGACGTACTGACAGCGTCCCAGACCCTTCCGCTTCCCGAATCCGGTCTGCGGGCATGGTGCGGCCAGACCGAGTGGGACACGATGATATCGCGCCGCCCGTGGCGAGGACGTTCATAGACGACCCGCTCGATCGGATCGGCGAGATAGGCGACCTTCTCAGTGGTGTCGGCCGCGGTGAGGCTGCTGAGCGAGAATCTTCCCCACGTATTTCGCTCGTCGTGCGACAGCCCAACATAATAGATCGGGATGCGGCCCGAGTCACCGGGCTGCAGAGTCCCCGGCGTTGCTCCAGAGCCGGTGCCGAGTAGTTGAACGGAGTTGGACAGGCCGTTGGGCGGTTTGCGTGACGACCGCATCGAATTGGCGAAGGCCTCGTCGGCCGTGAGCAGGCCGTTGCCGCTGACGGACACTTGCAGGATCGGCGCAGGCATGGCGATGTTGCCCGCGTTGCTGTAATGTACCCAGACGGTCTGCTTGACCGGGAAGCCGGGACTCAGGAACCCGGGCACAACGAGATTCGTCACCAATCTGGCCTCACCCGCTTCGGTCACGGTGAAGGCATCGACCAGGAGGTCCGATTTCTTGATCTCCTCGACGCGAACGTCATACGTCCCGAGCGGCCAGTCTGCGCTCAAGGGGACATCGACCTTGAGCGTCGTGTCGGAGACGACCTCGACCGATTCCAGCTCGAAGGTGGTCCCGTCGTCGGCGATGAAGTAGACGTCCGTCGTGGCGTCGAAGCCGGCGCCGAAAAGCGTAACGACCGCCGGCTCCGCGTTGCCGTAGCGGCTCGGCGAGACGTCGGTGAGTTGGACGGTGGCCGTGCTGGCGGAGATATC
>Ga0180437_10004180_pt1 | contig 20758 bp, 21 predicted proteins | sample SS_ome_4_FD_132410 | JGI IMG/M metagenome (GOLD analysis project Ga0180437, IMG submission 132410) | Hypersaline lake sediment archaeal communities from the Salton Sea, California, USA - SS_3_D_1 metaG | ecosystem: Environmental > Aquatic > Non-marine Saline and Alkaline > Hypersaline >... | reverse complement strand
GCAGGCAGATATGGCTGTTCAGAACATCGATACCCGCTCGGACATTTATTCACTCGGGGCAGTTCTGTATGTGCTGCTCACAGGGGCGCTACCATTTGACCGAAAATCTCTGGAGCGTGCCGGTTTTGCTGAAATTCAGAGGATTCTTAGGGAGCAGGATCCACCCCGTCCCAGCACACGACTTTCAATTCTCGGGGAAGAAGCAGAGAAAATCGCCAAGAGTCGCAATACGCAGGTCTTAACACTAACCAGGCGTTTACAGAAGGAGTTGGAATGGATTCCTCTGAAGGCGATGCGTAAGGAACGCGAACGCCGTTATCGAACAGTGTTGGAATTTGCAGATGACGTTGAGAATTACTTGAAGGGTGCTCCGTTGATTGCTGGGCCAGAATCGACATTGTACCGGTTCAGAAAGTTCGTTCGGAGACACAGCACCTCAGTAGCGGCAGCCTTAGTTGTGGTGTTGGCTTTGGCTCTGGGCTTGGTTATTAGTTCCATGATGTATTTCAGGGCTGAGGGAGCAAGGGAAAAGGAAGCCACAGCCCGTTACCAAGCACAACAATCAGAGAATTTTGCCCAGGAGAAAGCTGAAGACTATCGCCGTTCCCTATATTTCAACAGAATTGCCCTGGCTGAGTCAACGTATCGTGACGGAAGTATGGGTGATGTTCGTGAACTCTTGGAATTATGCCCCGTGGACTTACATGGATGGGAATGGTTTCGTCTCTCACACATCTCTGATCAGGCATTGATGAACCTGCGTGGTCACAAATCAATAATTTATTCTGTCTCGTTCAGCCCAGATGGTAAACGAATCATCTCGTGCGGTCGAGATCAGACGATTAGGGTATGGGATGTAGAGAGTGGCGACGAAGTGATGATCCTTCGAGGACACAAAGGTTCGGTTACTGACGTCTCATTCAGCCCAAACGGTAAACGAATCGTCTCGTGCAGTACGGATCAAACGATTAAAGTATGGGATGCGATCAAAGGGATTGAGCTGATGACTCTTCGAGGGCACAAAGCGTCAGTTAGAGATGTATCATTCAATCCAGATGGTAAGAGAATTGTCTCTTGTAGCTACAATGATATAAAAGTGTGGGATACAGCCACAGGCCGAGAGACTATTACAATTCATGGCCATGAGGGGCGCATACGTTCTGTAACTTTCAGTCCGAATGGCAAACAAATCGCCTCGGGTAGTTCGGATCAAACAGTAAGGCTATGGGATGCTGCAAGTGGCAACCAGCTCATGGAATTTAGTGGGCACAAAATCAGAGTCCGTTGTGTGGCTTTCAGCCCGGATGGTAAGAGGATAGCATCCTCCGGATTTGGTAAAACAGTAAAGCTATGGGACACTCAGAAGGGCAGCGAATTGATGGAGCTTCGTGGACACGAGGATTTTATCTGGTCTGTTGATTTCAATCCGGATGGAAAGAGAATAGTATCATCAGGCAGCTTTGACAATACGATCAAAATTTGGGACGCAACGACAGGCGAAGAACTTATGTCATTACGTGGTCATGATGGGTTGATCGTGGATGCATCATTCAGTCCGGATGGTAAGAAAATTGTGTCTTGTGCAAATGATGCTACAATTAAGGTCTGGGATGCGGTGATAAGCAAAGAGATGTTAACGCTTCATGGGTATAAGGGACGCGTAGATTACATTGCTTTTAGCCCAGACGGCACGAAAATTGCATCGTCCGGGAATGGTGAAACAGTAAAACTATGGGATGTTGTTAATGGTGCGGAGCTCATGTCCCTTCGCGGACACTTTGATAGTGTGCCTTCCGTTTCTTTCAGCCCGGATGGAAAACGAATTATCACAGGAAGTCATGATAAAACGGCCAAAATCTGGGATGCGGCCAGTGGTAATGAAATAATAACTTTGCTCGGGCATGAAGAAGGTATTAATTGCGTGGCATTCAGCCCCAGTAGTAAACAAGTGATATCAGGCAGCGAAGATGAAACGCTCAAGATATGGGATGCTGCGACTGGCAAAGAAGTTATGACACTAATGGGCCATAGAAGTAGTGTTGAATTCGTGACATATATGCAGGATGGCGAGCTAATACTATCGGGGAGTTGGGATGGTACGATTAAAATATGGGATACAACTACTGGTACTGAAGTAAGAACTTTAAGAGGACATACTGGTGGAGTAATGTCAATAGTATGTAGCCCAAATGGGCAACAGTTTGTGTCGGCCGGTGAGGACGAAGTAGCCAGACTATGGGATATTGCAAGCGGTCGAGAGGTAATGACCATAGGGAGAGAGAAAGAAAGTATCACTTGCGCCATATTCAGTCAAGATTGCATGCGTATAGTATCCTCAAGTATGTACGATGATGCGATTAAAGTCTGGGATGCTACCACTGGGGCATTAGCGATGACTCTACGCATTCCGAACGAAGGTTGCATGGCATTTAGTCCTGACGGGAAGACTCTCGCCATTGGCAGCAATGGAAACGTTATGCTTTTGGAATCAGAGGTTCATGTTGAGGGCTATGGTCTCCGTCGATCTGCAGAAAGTGCACGGGTCATCGTTGAACAACTGTATCAGAAGCATGGTTTTTACAACAAGGTGATAAACGAGCTGCAAACCTTTATGAAACTTGATGAGGACATAAAGCATATCGCGGTGCAGATTGCCGAGTCTCGCCGTTGGGAGGATACCGACAAACTGATCACGGAAAGTTGGATAGTAGTTATCTCTCCGGACAAAAGTAAGGAGAATTATCTGGAGGCGTTGAACAAGGTGGAGATGGCGATTCGGCTGGAACCAAACTATTGGCACAATCTTCTTTCTCTTGGTATGGCTCACTACCGCGTTGGTGAATTTGAAGACGCTCTTAAGGCACTCAGGCAATACGAGAAGCATGTTCTCACTGCTGATTCTGACCGCGACTGTCTCAATTCAGCTTTCATAGCAATGTCTTTATATCAACTAGGTCATATCGAGGAGGCACAAGCAACGTTGGATTTACTATATTCATCACCTTTGGATCCGCGCTGGAAGCCTGGTCAAAAAGTAGGACCATTTGCTCCGAGAGCTCCGCTTGTTTTGATTGAAGCGGGAAAACTCGTTGCTGATAATGATGGACTCAATTCTGTATGGAATTGCATAGAGGCTGGCAATCTTGAGCAAGCTTCAGTATTACTGGATGGATTACATTCAACATCAGGACGAGATGATGTCGCTTTGAGCAAGCAGATAAAGGGCATTTCGGAGTGGTTGGGAAGAATCTATTACAATCGGGCAGAGAACATATGGAGTTCATATCTTGACTACGAGCCATATCCTGACTATGAAATAAAGATAAATGATTACGAGAAAGCTGTCCATTTTGCCCCTGATTATGCAGTTGCTTTAAATAGTCTTGCCTGGTTGCGTGCAACATGCCCATCGGCCGATTTTCGCGATGGTAGTAAGGCTGTTAAAGCAGCCACTAAAGCCTGTGAACTGACAAACTTCAAGAACCACGAATACATTAGTACTCTTGCCGCTGCATATTCTGAACTTGGTTATTTTGAAGAAGCCATCAAGTGGCAAGAAGAAGCAATAAAAATACTGCCTGAGACTGATTGGATGGAATTGAAAGTAAATTATGATACGAGACTGAATCTATACAAAACACAAAAGCCCTACTCTAAAGGCAGCTTATGGAGCTTTTCGAATGGAAAGTTAGCTGGTTGGTGGAAATTAGACAAAGCTGAAAATGGTAAAGTTGTTGATTCGTCCGGTAATGATTTGGACGGCAAACTTATAGGTGACTCACAAATCATATCAGATCCGGAAAGGGGCAATGTGCTAGCTTTGGATGGCGATGGCGATTACATAGATTGTGGGCAGTCTTCATCCTTTAATATGACTAGTTCTATTACGGTTGTTTGTTGGATAAAAGTAAACAAGTTCGACAAACAATGGCATACTATCGTTGCAAAAGGAGATTATAATTGTTGGTGGTTGAGCCGAAACAGAGATAACAATAGTCTTCTTTTCCTTAGTAGTCTCGAAGATCGTTACTATATTACGTCCTTTAGAGCTTCTGGAAGTATAAACGTTAACGACCAGAAATGGCATCATGTAGCTGGTGTGTATGATGGGAACAAGATTTATTTATACGTTGATGGTATTCTGGACGATTTTATACATGCTGGAGGTAACATACCAACAAATAACGCACCTGTTTACATTGGCGGAAAAGTTGCAACTTATGGGGGAGACTGGAATGGCCTGATCGACGATGTGCGGATCTACAGCTACGCTCTTAGTGAGGCTGAGGTAAAAGATTTATATAACGGCAATGATCCACCACGCGTAAAAGAATAGCTGTTATAGGTTATTACAATGCAATATCAATAGGCGTCTAGATCCAGCCGCAACAGGTACGTTCAAAGCAACCCCTCTATGTTAGTAGATCATACCGTTTTCATAATTCTGAATGCAAGTGAGTATTTTTTTATTTTTTTATAGCCACTCCTTCACAGGCAACCGTTCAATAGCCTGTCGTAGGGCCGGATCAACGTTTATATAGACATCATTCGTTAATTGTGGCGTGGAGTGTTCTAAAAGTCGTTGAGTCACTGCAGTCGACACACCCCTTTGGGCAAGTAGCGAGGCAAATGTTCTTCGTAGATCATGGAACTTTAGTTTAGGTAATGCAGCCTTAAGGCGTATTGCTTTCCACTTCTTTGTTGGGAACCGATCTGCAAAAAGGGATTCCTGCCCATCTGGAAAATTGGTAACGTAGTTGGACAATTCTGTCATGATCTGTTCAGGAACAGGTCGTTCTGCCATTGCCTTTTTCGCTTTTTGATTTCGAGTTGTGATAGTATTTCGATCGAAGTGAATATCTCCAATTCGTATAGCTTCAATGTCACCACGGCGAAGTCCTGTTGTTACTGCAAGCAATACTCTTAATCGTAAAGTTGGGTACTGAGACAGCAGCTTGATCAGATCTCGCACTTGTTTGGGAAACAAAGCAGTCACAGGTTTCTTTGCTACCTTGATTTCGTTGACCTTCAGATCAGACGAAACATACCGATTTTTTGCTGCCCAGTTAAGGAATGTTTTTATATTTCTTATGTCCTTATTTAGTGTATCCTTTGAAATTTCCCTACTTCGTTCTAAGATGAAACAATCCAGATTCTGCTGAGTAATGTGTCTTGATGAAATAGATCCAACCAATCGCTCGTAATGGCGTAAGGTCAATAATGCTTCATAGATCGATCCATTTTGAAGTCCACCTACTTGTTTTGTATGGTGGTACTCATCAATCATTTGTCGCCAGCTAATATCGACAATACCTGTGAATACGTCGGAATTCAGTTGGGTGTATTTGATGTGACAGAAATGCTCAGCCAAAGCTTTACTGGGCAATGCCTTAGCTTTTCTATGATTTCCTTCATACCATCCGACCCACCAACCTTTAATGTTTTTTCGTTTGTATACCCATGGTTTTCTCATAGTTTAATTATATCGGCAGTTCTTATGGTCAAGGTCACGAGCGAAGTTAATCATAGTGATTGATAGAGTCAAATCGGAGACATGCAAACACATGGAAAGACAAAGTCTATCATAAGCGATTGATATACAATGATTTATAAAGACGAGTCTCAGAAGGATTCCCAGATACTTAATCTGATGGCCTAAAACTCAATCTGAGGTTGTGAAAGAATTCGAAATAGAACAAACTTAATATAGCTCCCGCTAAGTTAAAAGGAAACCGCAGCAAAAAAGCTGCGGTGAAAAAAAACAAAAGAAATCACCGATGCAATGGAAACAAAATTATCCGTTTCGCATCCTTATCTATTGCTAAACACAGTTCCGGATTCTGAGACATTGGCAAAAACTCATTGCCTTCTTCATCCGAAGATAGCCATACCTGGTAATCATCGGCAACTTCATTTTTGAGTTCGTTCAAAAGCTTTCTAAGTTCGGTTACATTCATTACATTCTGTTCTGACATACTGTCACCTCCAATCAACCAACAGGTTCTAATACCTTGATGGTTTTAGGCACGAGGACCTCTTGTCCGGTAATACGGTAGTTTCGACAGATATAAAAATATTCTTCGACTATTGTTTCACACAGATTGTCGAACTCCTGAACCAGATCGACTCTTTCTCTGAGTTCTCTTAAAGTCCAGCTATCGAAGTCCTCGTACATGTCTATTTCTTTGCCTGGCCAGGTGAAGACCTGCATATGTGTTTGCTTAAAGTTTACTCTTGCTTCGGCATCGCATCTGCCGCAGATACCAATCTGACCTTCTGGTACAGGTTGGTAGTTTTTCTGACCGCAGTTCGTACAGTAGCTTTTATAACCGCTCGGCTTTATGCCGCCTCTGTAAAGTACAAGATATCCGCCACTTCTGCCGTTTATTCCTGCCTGCCACTGCCAGTTGTGTTTCCTACTGAAATCTTCTAACAAATCACTTAATCTCTCCTGCCATTGAGTAATCTCCAACATTTCCCACCAAGTTTGCTCATCGATATCGGCAGGCTTATCAAGATTGTAGAGTTTTATATTATTGGCGTAGCTGGTCGATCCGTTCCAGCTGTTCATGGTATGGTACCTGAAGTGCTTTTTCAGGTAGGCTATCATTGTGTCTCTATGACGCTTATCAACTTCTTTATAAAACATATTGTCACCTCCAATAAAAATGCTTAGCGATAGTCAAGACTTGCTATCGCTAAGCATAAGTTAACATTAACACTCGCCCACACTGATCTCCGAAGCCAATAGATTCAACTGAATGTCTGCGTCAACAGGCAATTGCCGTAAATGCTTGGTAAATTGAGCAACCATAAGCCCGGCAGCGATATTAGCACAGTAAATGGTAGTTTTAGCTGCGCATGGTCCGACAAAAGCCTCATCTGAGTTGAAGAGCGTGGTCGGATAGTAATTTCGGGATTCGTCATTGTATGCCGTCAATATTCGAAGCACCTCAGCACTCATCCGGCCATCAACATAAAACGAAACCTTGTCCTTCACCGATTCCCAGATCAAACGCCGAACGTCGATTCTATCGACAGCACAGAAAACAACATTCCCGATCTCCATGCTCCTACGAAACCTTTCCGGCACAGCATAGATCTCACACGAAGCATTTATCCTCCGGCACAATTCTAATGTGGCATTGACCTTTTGTTTACCCATATCCGTTTCCAGATAGCCCTGACTGGCAAGATTGCTGATCTCGACTGTATCATGGTCAACAAGCTGCAACCATGGAATCCCTATAGCAGTCAGTTGCAAGGCAACTTGCCTGCCGATGGCACCGACACCGATCACAGTCGCTTTACAGCTTGCAATCCTTTCAGGAGGTATGATGTCTCTTTGCCGGCTGAATCTCTCATCATTTGCTGATGTCATAGTGTCATCACCCCCTTTTCGTCCCATAGATCAGGTCTATCGGCCAGCTCATCTAAAATAAACTGCCTTTCTTCAGGTTCCATCAGTTCAAACTCATCGAGGAAGTCATACGGCAATGCATAGTCACTCAGATCATGGTCACAAGAGTCTGGTACCGCGGTAGATCGCTCAGTCAGCCATTCAACAGCTTTGACATTGGTTGCAAACTCGGTGTCCCACAATTCATGGTCACTCGAACCAAATTCCTGGCCGTAGTCTATCTCAGTAGGAATCAGCACCTGGCCCCCGGGCCCGACATTGAAGCGCAGCTTGGCATAGGTCTTATTGTCCTGGGCCACAACAAACAATACAGCCCATTGGCAATTGCCAAAAACTCTCTCGAATGGTGGTGTAGGCCGAGGAATTACACCTCGACCCCAACCCCAAACCGGACGTGCAAGTTTCCAAGCATCCGGCTTTCCAGATGATTCTAATCTCGTACTTCTCTCGCAGACTTGAGCTTATGACATCGTAGACACAGCGTCTTGATGTTATCTAAGCTGTTTGCCTGTTGGAGATTAGCAAAGCGGTTGACAGGGATAATATGGTCCGCCTGCGAAGTCTTGGAGGTAACCTTGACTCCGCAGCTACGGCAACGAAAGCCGTCGCGTTCCAATGCTTTCCACTTGAGGTCTCCGCTTCCCGGCCGGGCACGATCTGGGAGAACGAAAGAGGCTTCCCATTCGTGGTCTTCCAGATACGGCTGATTACAGCCGGGATGATACGGCTCAGGCGATTTGCAGTAGTACGTCGAAGCCGTGTCCTGAAAGCATGTCAGGACACATTCTTTGTGCACTGCAATCTTGTTGCCAAGTCGATACTTGCGGAGACACTGGGCAGTCGATATATCTTCTTTCCGACATATCGCTTTCGTCGCGATCCAGAAAGCTTTATGGTCAAGCCCATGAGCAACTTTCGAGAAGTTATGGGCCAGCTTGAAGTAATTCGACCAGCCACGAATGACTGCCGAAGCACGCTTAAGCCGGACCGAAATACTTTCCTGCGTTGGACGATAGCGAAGCACTTCGCCCAAGCGTAACCGGATGTTGACAATTGCCTTGCGGCCTACCCTGAGTTTGGGTACTAGAGTTCCGGATTTACCAACACCTACAGAGATATTGAATCCGAGAAAATCGTACCCATCCCTCACGTGGGTGATCCGGGTCTTTTTAGCAGACAGTTCGAGCCCACAAGTTTCCCAAAGGAACTCGCGGATTTCGTCCCGTAGCTTTTCCGCCTGTTTCTGATTGGATCTTGTGAGAAACACGCACCAATCGTCTGCATAGCGGGAGAACCGGACATTGTGCATTCCGTGTGACCAAGTCCTCCACTCGGCCTTACCGTGGAATCCTTTGGAATGGAGAAACCAGTCCAATTTGTTCAACACGATATTAGCCAGAAGCGGAGAAGCCACACCACCCTGTGGAACTCCTTTATTGGTTGGATGGACGACTCCATCAATATCCACACCTGCTTTTAACAGGCTTCGGATGAGATGGAGAAACTTCTTGTCCATCACCTTTTCCTTGATGCACCGTAGGATCGCTTTATGGGAGATTTCGTCAAAGCAAGCCTTGACATCCCCCTCTATAACCCAAGTGAAACCCAATGTGGCCATATGACGACATCGGCTCACTGCATGGTGCGCACTCCGATTGGGTCGAAACCCGAAAGAGTGTTCATGGAACTCAACCTCAAAAATGGGTTCCAGTGCCATACGTATTACCTCCTGCACGATCTTGTCCCGCAGGCAGGGAATCCCAAGCCGGCGCATTTTGCCATTGGCCTTGGGGATTTCTACCCGCCGTAGCGGTAGAGGCTGATACGTACCGCGTTTCAACTCCAAGCGTAGTTGTTCAAGGCGAAACTCGCGATATCGTTTGAACTCACGAGCCGTCACCCCATCTACGCCGGAGGCTTTGCGATGGGAGCGTTTCAGAACGCGATCACAGGCTACTGCAATCCATGTGGGATTGTGCATCAGATCCATCAGATTCCGAACCCGACCACCGTACGGATTAGTCGGAAATAACGGGGTTCCTGATTCCCGATGCTGTCTGTGAGCTTTCGATTGCTCCCAGAGTCTACATTGAACTTCGTTAACATTCATTTGGAAGCCTCCAAATTTAACAAACGTTTCAGTTATTCAACAACAAATCATCCTGCACCCCTTCGCCATGTGAACGTCGTTAACGTCTCAGACTACTACGGGTGCTCCGCCACTCGACTGTCTCATGGGTAGGTGCTTTGGTTAATCTGACATTTAACCGTAGCTGTGTGACTACCATACTCAGCCGAGCTTCCCTGGTTCCCTTGTTGGTACTCAAATGCATCCGTTTAGACTCCGACTCTTATTTCATACCCAACAGCGGTCTGCTGCTCCCCTAAACATCACGGGGTAATTGGTTAGCCCGTGAATCTGACTCGTGAGCCATGGGTTGTAAAGACAAGAAACAGGACTTACAACCGTTTAGGACACTCCCTATCCCGGGATCTAACTCCGGGCGGCTCTGATATTGACGGGAGTGTGGTATCGATTTACCGAAGGTATTAGTCGGTTCCTTTCGTAGTCTTGCGGACACTCTGGTTAGCAGGACTGCCAAGGCTACAGAGCTTCGCCAGTGTCCCACATTCTCCAGGTAGCTGTCTTGCCAATGAATCACACACTTCATCAACGTAACCCTTAACCACGGTGACCGACCAAACGGTCACGGTCTTCCGACATTACCAACAAGGTTTTCCGAACTCGCTTCCTTAAGAGGCAAGCTCGGATACATCAGGCGCACTATCTTCATCTATTACGCTTGGCTCAGGCGAATCACCGGGATGACTGTGTAGCCACACGCGGGCGAATTGTTCAGGCTTTCTGCCGAGGTCAACCTGTGTGTCAAAGAAGTCTGCGACCGCCTGATCGTCAAACTTGACACTGACACACGTCACTTCCTGCTTGACCGTGACGAATTCTCTGACAAAGAGAAGATCATCAGGATCAGAGATTCCAAAACCGCCGACTTCGTTATCTGATTTATCTCTGAAGTACATCAGCTTTGCCCATGCTGTTGGGCTGAATCGAAGAGTAAGCTGTTCTCTGTCACCTCTCTCAACTCGCCAGCTCGGCCTCTCTCGTCTCTGTATGAGGTTGGCTTGTACTTTCACATTCGTTAATTTCTGTTTCTTGTTGTTCATTTTCGTTCTCCTGTTCTTCTCTTTCTTCTCTGCAATTTGGACATAGATCATTTTCCAGACATGATTGACAAAACATCTTTCCACACTCCTCACATTCGCTGACACAGCTACGGCACAGCATCTCCTCGCAATACGAGCATTGTCCGCTATGGCCTAAACAAATAGTTTCTTCGCAATGGCGGCAATACGTTGAACATTCCGAGCAGTAATTTTGCTCGCAATACTCGCAGTAGTACGTATCCTCGGAATTCATTGTGTATCCGCAGTCATAGCAGGTCGTACCATCCCAATTATCCAGCGACACATATGGGCTGTCCGGGCTGTACGTATTCAGGATGCTCCTGACGATTGAGAAAAAATCGCAAATCCGGCCTTCTTCAAGTGCCGCCTTGATTGCTGCAGAACCATCGCCTTCGCAGAGCTTTTCACCGCTTACGTGTGGATGGGTGACTTCCTGGTCTGTAGAAGCAGGATTTGGTTCAATAGCAACCACAAAGTAAGGACTGCTGTTGTACAGTTGGTCGAGCTTATTGAGTTCCAGTTGGATCTTGAAGGGACCCAGATAGATATCCTCCAGGGTGATTGGTTCTGTTATAACAGAGATAATGTTCTTGGAAGCATCGAATTCGATATCACCGAATTCCTCATGGAGCCCATTCAATTCATCGATGAGTAACGGAAGTTTTGGTATTTCCTTCTGGGGCTTTTCGGTCAAGGGTCGGATTCGCGGCAGGGAATATACTACTTCACCGAGCAAATTGTCTACATTCTTACAGCACTTTTGGGCTGCTGAAAACCAGCCTCGTGTCACGGAAGTTCCCATTTTCCGGGATTCGGTGGTAAGTCGTTGAAGCTGACCAGTGATATTCATCAACTGCCTGTTTAGCTCCATATACCGTCCGTGCTTGAGCAGCATCAGGCCTTCTCGGATTCTTGTTGCCATTCGGGCTAATTTTTTTCTGTTTTCCATAAAATATCCTTTCAATACAAAAGGGCATCCGCTCATTGCAAAGATAAGCAGATGCCCCAAGTGACATTTACAATATGGAGTGACTAAACCAGCGCGCCTTCTATTTTCGTTGGTGTGATAGTGACACGATCATTCTCCTGCAAAACGTAGTCACGAGCCACAGGTTGTCGATTGACTCGAATCAAAAAATCATCCGGTTTTCTGTTAGGCATCTTCTCATTGAAGAATGTTTCAACAGTCATGTCCGGAGTGACATCCACATAATCGGCAAAACCTGACCCATCGTTGTTTATGTATAAGATTCTCATTTTGTTTCCTTTCGATTTTGTTGATTAACGATTTACTGTTTTCTAATATAGTGACATTTCGATACAGCCTATTCTTCAGGTGGGCTGCGCACACGAGTTCCGCTGTCCTTCATAGGGTTTCCTTTCAAATTGAGGTTTCAATTACTAACGATTTGATCTGCTGAAGTGGTCGAATTGAGGGCAATGAAATTACGAGGTAGGCGGATTATCAATAAAAACATCCGCCAGTGTGAACTCTTCGATCATTTTGCTGCCGCAGCGACTGCAAAGATAATGCACGTGTATCGCCTCGATGTCGATGAACTGCCTTTCTATAAGCTCTCGCTCATTACAGCCGGCTCCGCATTTGGGACAGCTATCATCAACGATAGGTGCATTCCTGCTGAGGGCATCGCTAAGCATTTTGCGGAAAGCTTGGCGGTTCTGCTTCTGGCTTGTCAGCTCAGTCACAGGCAGGCTGTCTAAGAACTTAAATCCGGCCCGGCAGACCTTCTTCAGATCCAGCTTGACCGGCCTGACTACTATCAATTCGTTCTTGACGAATCTGACGGCCTCCGCCTCGCTGTTAAATGTACCGGCTTCATATGGGGGGCCTATAGAGTGGTGATGGTTTTGGCTCTCATCGACCTGTTCAACATGGATCCAAACTTTGTAGCTATTCATGTTATTGTTCCTTTCGATCTTCTGTTTCCAATACAAAAAGCGGTACTACATCAAGGTTCCCCTCTGCTGCGGTCTCATAGCCGTAGAACTTAAGGACCTCTTGTTGTGTTTGGCTATTGAGGTCTTCCAACATGATATTCAGTGTCTCTGACATTAGGTTTCTCCTTCCCGGCTCTTACGCCTCACTTACAAACTCCAGTCTTTGACGCTGTCTGGCTCGTACTATCTCGGTATTCAACGTTACCTCTTGCAAAGGCGTCAAATTCACAGGTTCTCCGTTGACTGATCCGGCCAACCTGTCCCGGATGTACTCTTCTTCCACAGACTCGATGTCTATGCCGCACAGCCACTGCCTTGCATGTTCGACCTTTTTCAGTCTCGGAGGTACTCGCAGGTAGTACAATTGTCCCGTAGATGGGCATTTTAAAACAGCTATAGCTAATTGCTCGTCAAAGCCGACTGGTATGGTGGACTCATCATCTGGCGCGAATATCGTGTTGATATCCACCTTTAATAGCTGATTATCCCCATCTGCATCGTATGCTGTAAACGGCAGCTTACTGATCAGCCTTTCGGGTCCTATCTTCTTCATCAGCGCGGCCCTGAGCTGGGCGTTGTCCGTTTTTAGAATCTCACGCGGGTCCAGATCATCAGGCCCTGCATGAAAGACCTCCTTACTCACGGCTACTCCCATCATGAAGTAATGTTTGGCTTTGCCTTGCTGCCATATACCAGCCCGCTGGCGGTTGCTAACCTTGCCGGAATCCGACTGCCTTCCTTGAGTATCATATAGTTTGATTTCATAGTCCGGCTGGTTACTCCACGTATGACCGTAGGAAGTTATATTGAAAAGGGTATCTCGGATTTTCTCTAAAAGACCCTTTGTCCGTTTCCAGGGAGGTCTGACCTTTGCGGTCACCTCCAACCATAGACTACCGTTTCGGCGGTACAGCCGGAACTTTTTCCTGTACGGTGTCCAGATATAGGCATGCCGGCCATTACTGTACGTGAACTCTTCACGTACAAACCGTCCATTTCTGCTGATCTGGCGGAGTGTACCTTTATGTTTGCCTATCTTGAGTCCCTGGACCTCGTAGAACACTCCTTCGGTGGGTAGGCTCCGGTAATATTTGTACCGACTGACCATCCGTATTACGCCTGGTTTGGATCTGTCGATTTGCTTCTTTTCCCTGGTCGTAATAATTTTTTCGCCAGGACTGGACACTGGACGCTCTACGTCCTCAATCTCTGTGATCTGCCCATTATTAACAGTCAGGGTGATCTCATGCTGGCCGCCGTCTTTCCATATCCGGACGGAACCGTTATCGATTTCGAAGCGGCGGTTTGCTGACCAGCCGCCTTTTATGATTAAAAGCTGCATTGTTCTATCTCCTCTAAAAATTGTCTCTCAGGTCCGACCGCAGAGTCAGTCAACCACTCTTCTGTTAGTGGTCTCATCGTACTCCCGCTGTGCATAGACTACGTACCTGCCTTCCGGTATACCCAAAGCATTATGTTCGGGATGCTTCAAAGTCGCGGCATTGGCTACCTTCAGCAGGATTACCGGCCCGGCTATGGCTCCTATGCCTAAGCTGCTCAGGAAGCTTCTTCGGGTAACGTAACCCGAGGTTGCTGTACCTGTAGCCGTTGCATTGTTGCCTAAAGCTACTGCTTTAACCTGACCACCCTCAAGTTCATGTTTGTGGCCCGTGACCTCGCCTTCGGCAATTACACGGGGATTGTCCATCTTGCGGCCCGCCTGTTTGAACAGGTTTTTCCACTGGTCCTGGAGGTTTTTCGGAACCGGTATCAGTAACATTTCGCCATGTCTGTAAGCTTTCATGATTAGCTCCTTTCAAAAACTTGAAATATGCGCATAAAAATTGCCTCTCGCACTGTGCGAAGAGGCTGTCTGATTTCATCTTCTCCAACAAAATGTTCACACAATCATAGGCATCACCTCACTTTCAAATTAACAATTTTTGTTACTCTTGATCTGCCTGTTCTTCTTGCAGCGCTTTTAATACTGTCTCCACATCTGCTTTTGCCTGCTCCAAAACCCGTATCGCTCCGTTTAGAGTGCCCTCGCCGCCTTCGATGATCTCAACGACCATGAATGTGAATAAGCCGTCTCCTATGTTTTCACTGGTGACTTTGGCTAATAGGCTCTGAAGGTTGCGGCAGTCTTGCTCGGCATCTATCGGCAAAAGGTCGGCGTGCGGATAGGCATCATAAATGATCCTGGCAATATTGATTTGTTTTTTGGTATTTGCCATAATTTCACCTTTCAGCCTCTGATTTTGTTTCATCGGAAAGTTCCAAAATTTTAAACAACGTTACTGCTTTAGCCATTACTTGCTGCCAGAGCCTTTTCTCATCCAGAGGTAAATCCTGTAAGTATTTGTCTGAAAAATTCAGTAAATACTCATATGCAGCTTTATCACCTTGTTTGTTGGAAAGTATACTGGCACTTATACATGCAGCATTCCAGAAGCCTCCAATCAAGGAATCTGTAAATATTTTGCGGCCATTTTCTGCAAGATCTTCAGCAGCCTTGCAATAACGACATTCTTCCTGTGCCTTAGTCAAATCTAAAATCTGTGGTGTCTCCTTAACAATATCATCATAGACAACGAATCTGAGTTTCCCATTCCATATCTCAATACCTATAGGCCAGCCGATACCATCAACAGTATCTTTTCCACCATATCCTTCCGGTTGAATCCAGAGCTGTCCGTTTTCTGATAAGATATTGACCTTTATCTGTACCTGCAAAGCATCCTGACATTGCTCTTTTATTGTGGTAATACAAGTTATCTTTGACATAATGTTTTCCTTTCATTTACTGTCTATAACTTCATAGTCGATGACCTCGGTATCCAGGATATCAGCAGCAGTCGTAGTATCATTCACCTTGTAATCCAATTCATTGACCACCTCTGAAATCTCAACGCCCTCATCGACTAACATTACAACGTTCATCTCTAATTTTACGGTTACTTTTCTCATAGCTATCTCCTTAAAAATAAAGGGCACCTGCCTAATTTCAAACAGATGCCCTATTTACTATTGATAGTTCGCCGGCAGTGATAAGCTCAATCTTCGTAACTGACACCTACATCGGCAATAAATCGCAGCAATCCGGCCAGATCGTGATTCTCGAAGAACACATCCTTTGTAGCATCTGCCACCGTGCCATCGAGCCATTGTTTGACAGGCAGAGTCGGTAAGGCAGCAGTCAGATCTTCAGCCTCAATCGCTAATTTCCTGAGCTTCTGAACTATCTGGCCTCGTCTTTGAATCTCATCTAAAGTGTCCTTAACAGGTTCCGGATGGCCGATGACTTCTCTTAAGGTTCTGATCTCCTCTGCAAACTGCCGCGACTGCTCGCCTCCTACATCGAGGCTCTCTAATACCTCTTCAATTGCTTCATATACTTTGTTAAGCATGGCTGCCTCCTTTCTTTGGTTGAGTGTTCTGTCTGCGGCCTTTTAACAGGCCGGCAGCATGATCTTTGATCTTTTGCCACTGACGCTTTTCGTGAACAGATAAGCTTGAGACAAGCTGGTCACCATATTTGGCCAGGACTTCGTATGCGACCTTGTCTCCAAACTTTTTGGACTTGATGGAGACATCCAAACACCGGCCGTTCCACAGACCTCCTTTCATTGGGCCGGTAAATACCTTATTCCCCTCGTCGGCAAGATACTGGGCGGCCGCCTCGTAACTGGCCATTTCTTCATTATCATCGCAATCGGCATCGTCCTTAGACAGGTCCACTACCGTGATACTGCCCTTAGAATCAATGATATGTAGCACCGGCCGTAGGGACATGGGGTCTGTCATTATCCGTTGAGTATATTCCGCCGCTTCGCGGATATCGCCGGAATTCACATCGATAATGTACACCACACGGAACAGAGGCTCCTCGCCCTTATCTTCCGGTGGGGGCTCAATTCTCAGACCAGGGGATGCACACCTGCCGTGCTGGACGCCCCATGTATAGACTTCTTCGCAAATAGTGCAGAGTGCCCGCACTTGGTCAGATGCCGTATACAGCGATACTGGCACTTCTTTCATGGCCTCATTCTCACAAAATGGATTTTCACAGTACTTTTCCATAAATAACCTCCGTAATCTTTTAGTTGATATTGAAATGTTTGATCAATCGCTTTCTTCGTTGTCCCTGAACATCTCCGGTGCAATCTCCTGGAGTGTTTTCGGCTGCCAATACAAATCTCTTTCTATCGGCAAGCCCATGGGACCATTGACATTCTCAAGCTCTGACAGGTTGAAATAGCCAAGCTCTTTGAAATGGCCATCCACAAGGCCAAAGAACCTAAAGTCCACTTCGGTGCCTGAGTCGTCTGTCACAGGCTCTCCCTCAGTTACATACCAAGTCCAATTTGAGCTGGGAGTGAAGTACTTGGTATAAACAACAGCCTCGCCACCCTTGCCATCCTGCGAATACAACGGAGGCAGCTTTCTGCGTATTTCCTCTGTAAGCAGCTTCATTCCGCGGATATTGTTGTTCGCAGCTCTCTTGTTGGCTTTGACTACGGTTTCGCCACTGATGCAAATCGCACGCTCGGCGGGGATATTCAACTCCTTGGCAAGGCTCCCAAGGAATGCCGCCATGTTGTGGTTTTGCTCTTTCCGGGAGATTGGGTCGGACTCAATAGCCGGTATCGGTCTGCCGATGACTTCAACCTGTGCCGGTTCAAGTTCGATGACTACTCTGCCATTATCGTGATCGTACCATTCTATGTACGGTCTCGATCCGTAGTCACAAGGCGGCAGTCCCGCCGTGATGTCACCTGCATTTCCTGTCTGATGCCGGCCAAAACCGTCGAAATAGCCGTCGCTATCAATGTCTACACTGTCCTCATATGCATCTCCTGTAAAATGAATCTTCGCACCTCTGATGTCCCTGTGGAAGTTGCCTTCCAGTTCAAAGGTCACTTTTTCTTTTATACCGGCGAACGTCATCCAGCCGGTCACTTTGCCGGGGGCTGTATTGTCAAGCTCCCCTTCAATTAGATATTGTGTTGGTCTCCAAGCCATATTCTCAACTTTCCTTTCTTTGATAAGATGGTTTTAAAAAAAGCACATCTCTCGACTCTGAAGAGATGTGCTTTGACAATTGATGATGCGATTTACGTTAAGCGGATTCTGCTGGTGGTTTTATCCGCTCTATCCTGCCGTCCTTGAATAGAATCTCAAGACCGCAGTCTTCCAGGATCGTTACCCTTCGCCATTTGTTGTGCAAAGGATGCAGCTCCTTTATAAGCTGCTGTCTTACGGTCTCGTACGGTCCAATCAGCTCATTCCAGAACTCATCGAGCTCCTTTTCACATTCATAGAGCTGGGTATCGTAAGTGTCGCCTTCATCGCTGTAACCGCCTAAGTGGAACCAGATATTTTCGATACTCAGGCAGTCTCTTGCTCCTCTGGTTACACATACAGTTTCATCAACCCAGCGATGCCTGTCATTGGGCTTCTCGACTATTAAGGCCATATCGACATCCGAGGTAAATACACTACTGTCGGATGTCCGGACTGTTACGGATAGTTTGTCAAAACATACTAACTCACCGCTATTGATAAAATGTCTCAGCAGCTCTTTACCTTTTGTAACTTCAACCTTTGTTACTTTCGGCAACTCAGTCCAGCTGTAGCCCATATAACCATTGTCAATAGTTACCGGCACAAAAGGACTATCCTTAAAATCTCCCAAAGCCGCCAATAAATGGGCATTTGTCTCAGCAGTATCATCTTCGCAGTCTTCATTATAGCACAGATAACAATCTTCGAGTTTGACATCCTTTGGCATAACAACTTCTACAGGCTCATCGCAGTCGCCCCAGACAAGTCCGGGCTTGTACTGAGGCTCGGCTTCCGGCAGTTCGATACCGAGCTGCCGTGCACGGAGAAACTCTTCATAATAAAGCGTGTGAGTTTTCTGCTTCTGGAAATATTTGTAATACTCCAGCTCTATTGCCTCTTTGAGCCTTTCAAAAGCTGCATTTTCCACAAGCATTGTCCTGGCCGGCAGCATTAACCGGATGTCTGTCTGGTCTGCTATATCCACAAGGATGGTAAGACCATACCTCTGCTTGCCTGGCCAGTGGTCAAGTTGAACTACCTGTCCGTGGAAATTGACAAGCACTCTTCCGTAATACCAGTTGGTCGACCAATCCCTGTGATAGTTGGATATCTCTTTTGCAACTTCGATCCTGCAGCCCGGATTTTCGTAATACGCGGATTCGCCCCTGCAGAACGACATCGAGTGGCATAACTTGCCATCCACAATCACTCTTATCCCGGCAAAGACTGCGTGTTTTTCAATCAAATCCATATCCCAAGGCTTTTCATCTCTGAATTTCACAATAGTTCCTTTAATGGTTTCTTTGTTTTGTGTTACTTCTACCGGTTTTCCGGTCCAGCCCTCTTTATCGATGACTGTTTTTCTATTGCCGGAAACAATAGAAACTTCTCTGGGAGTCAGGCTGAAAAGTCCTACTCCTGCTGGATCCTCTCCGGCTTCCATTTTTTCATCCCAGCCGCTGCCGCCAAGATCCAGCAGCTTCTGGAAATCCTCGATGCCGGAGCCGTTGTCCCGGACGGTTACATATCCATCCTTGTTTGCAATCCTTACTTCTGTTGCTCCGGCCCTCCTTGCATTTTGCAGGATCTCGATGATCCTGCCTTCGACAGTGCCTGTAAAAAGCCTGTCAGCCTTGGTCAGTAATCTTGGATTGACCTTTGCACAAATTGTTTCTTGCATAGTTACACCTCCATAAAAGCGATGGCACGCTTCGCTCATTGAGCGTGCCATCATTGGTTAATTTAGCGCATAAAAAAAGAGCCCTCGGAACGCCCGAGAGCTCTTATACTGACCTCCATGTCTATTGTATCTATGGTCCTGGTGGTGGATCTGGCATGAAATTAGGTCCCATAGGCCCTGGCATCATATATGGATTCATCATTTGCGGATCCATTGCGTTTTCAGGCATCGGCCCATACATTTCCCCAGGCATCATACCTTGGTCAGGTGGTGCCTGGTCTGCCTCTTCTGGTGCTACTTGTTCAGAAGCCTCGTGCATCTGTTGGTCAAAAAGTTCTTGACTCATCGGACAACCGTAATAAGCAGACATCTCATTCGTACCATCAAACATAGCTGATTCATTAGGCATATCGCAGGCTTCTACAATATCATCCAAGGATGCAGGCCCCGGATTCATTGCGGGACTAATTTCTTCAAACGGGTGCTCGAACATAGCTTGCTCTGCAGACACAAATGAATCTTGAGCTTCAATTGTCTCAAAAGCCGGTACTTCAAATGACTGTTCGAGCAATTGCATCTGCTGATTGAAAATCTGTTCAGCATTTTGGAATGGATCGTTTTCGAAAGGATTCTGATCTATTTCTGATGGACCAAATCCAACATCGGGAGCTTCTGACTGCGATGTTGAAGCGTTATAGCTTAGTGCTTGTATTGCTGTTGACAAGCGGACAATGTCTGGATGGTCATCAGGAAATACTTCACTCAACAGAAAAAGTGCAGCAGTCAAGTCCTCAACGGTGGGGAGATCCGCTTCGCTTTCCATGCCGGCTACATAATCAGCTCCCTTAATGTAATCATCTATACTGGCCGCCATATGTTGGATGTTGTACATCAACTGATCGAAGAGATCCCCATCCATTAGACAGTCTTCATATTTAACTTCTTCCGGTTGCTCAAGCCCTGCCATGTTTGCAGGAATTGGTGGATACTGGCCGCCCCTGTTCGATATTCTTTCTGCAGCATTGCCATTGTACGGCTCATAATCATTTTCCGGTACTTCCATGAACCCGGGATGCGGTAAGTAATCTTCTGGGAAATTAGACATATATTCTTCTTGTCTTTGGACAGATCCAGAAGGGATAGATTGTCGGTCACCAGGTACCCTTGTAACTGGCTTTGCGGTATCACATTGACCAGCGTAACCAGGGATGGTAGAACCTAACGACCTTTGCTTGCGCTTGCTATATTTACGGAGACTACTAAGTAATTCCCTTGGAATAGCCATAACCTATTCTCCAAAATTGTCATTGGGCGCTTCAAATTAGGGCGCTATGGGCGCTTTCAAAATAGGTCGGTTATATTTCCTTTCATATACCTTTAATCTGCTTGTAGTTCAAGCAGATTCCTTCCCCAATATGCATATT
>Ga0180437_10004179_pt1 | contig 20764 bp, 25 predicted proteins | sample SS_ome_4_FD_132410 | JGI IMG/M metagenome (GOLD analysis project Ga0180437, IMG submission 132410) | Hypersaline lake sediment archaeal communities from the Salton Sea, California, USA - SS_3_D_1 metaG | ecosystem: Environmental > Aquatic > Non-marine Saline and Alkaline > Hypersaline >... | reverse complement strand
GGCGACGTGGACTGAGATTCAATACTGCGGCGAGAATGTGGATTTTCCGAATCCGGGCAGTGATCACGCTGCCGTGGGCGTCACGACGTCGGCGACGGCGGGGGAGAACGTGGTCATCGGCGATGTGTGTTACCTGAAGTCGGACGGCAAGTTCTGGAAGGCCGACGCCGACGCGGAAGCCACCGCCAAAGGCATGTTAGCGATCGCCACGGCATCCATCACAGCAGACGCCAGCGGCGTCTTCCTGTTGTATGGGAAGCTGCGGGACGACACGTGGAACTGGACCATCGGCGCCGAACTCTACGTCCACACGGAGGGCGGCAACCCCACCGCCACCAGACCCAGTGGCGCGGCGGACATCGTGCGCATCATCGGCCACGCCTATTCGGCGGACATCATGTTCTTTAACCCCGACCAAACCTACCTGGAGATCAGCGCGTAGATGTCATCTACAGATATTACACCCATCGAAAACGATGCTTATGTGTTGAAGCGTCTTAGTGTTGACGTTGAAGTTGGAAACAGGGACGTCAAGAATTTCAAGCCTCATTTCAAGTTGAATCGTTGGGGTGGCGAATGTAGTTTAAGCCTTGACTTTGACGAGAAATCTATCACGGGAGCTAAAACGGTTAAAGTTGAAGGGGATGTGGTGAAGTGGGAGACCAAAAACCTCGACTTTCATTTTTACGCGTCTGACGCTTGGGACAAAATCATCATGGTGGACGGCGAGGAATGCGTCTTTAAGCAAGGCGACCTCGGCGGCTTTGGCTTCCAAATCGTTTTCAAGCAGAAACCACTGAGCAACCAGTTTAGCTTTGCCATCCAGCCTCAGGGGTTAAAATTCTATTATCAGCCGCCACTTCATCCTGAACACCCAACGTGGGTTGATGAAGACGGTGACGGCATACCTGACGCATATAGGCCTGAAAACGTGGTTGGTAGTTACGCTGTTTATCATGCGACAAAAACATGTATCCATGCTTCCGTTGAGGACGCTGAAAAATATAAATCGGGAAAAGCTTTTTCCATCTACCGCCCCAAACTCGTTGATGGAACAGGAAAGGAAGCATGGGCTTCAATTAATATCAATGAACAGCAAGGCGTATTGACCTTCATATTTTCCCAATCGTTTCTTGACGACGCCGTATACCCTGTCGTGATGGGCGGAGACTCCGAAATATTTGGTTTCAACGAAATCGGGGATACCTCGGGCGACTACGCCGCCAACCTCTTGAAGGGTTCGTGGTTTAGCTGTCCGTCGGCGGGCACCACCTCCAAAATCACGGTGTACCATAATCGGGCGTATGGGTACTACTATAAAAGCGCAATTTATCGGAAAAGCGATAATGTGAAGGTGGCGGAAACTAACGAGTTGACAGGTGTCACTGGCGCCGCGTGGTATGACTACACTGTTGTCACCGACGTCACCGCGCAGGATTACTGGCTCTATAACTGGAATAACAACGGGTACTCATCGAAACTTCATTATTGGGATGTGGTGGCGGATAAAGGCGGCCTCGACGAAGAAACATATAACGGTTGGCCGACCCCACACGTTCCAACGGTCGTCGCAAAACAATACAGTATTTACTGCACTTATGAGCCATCTGTGTCGGGCTGGACGGGCAAGCTTATGGGCGTGACTGACCCCGCGAAGATTTGTGGTGTCGCGGTTGCGGACATCGGGAAGGTGATGGGCGTTGCCTAAAGCGTTGTTTGACCCCGCGATCTTCGACCCCAACATATTTGATATTCTTGAGTATAACGGCGCTGTCTTATCGTTCGCCCTCGCGCTGCGGGGCCTCGACGTCGTCCCCGAAGTCCGCGATGTCGCGTTAGTTTTGAAGAACCGAGGAATGGAGTTTGAGTTAGAATGAGCCACCAAACGATGGAAATCACCTTCATCCCCCCCAACACCATCCGCGCCCGCCTCACATTGACGGACTTTGACGATTCAAGCATCACGAATTGCTCGACCCATGCCATCACGGTGACAGACCCCCTCGCCGCGAGTCATTCAACGTATGACGCGGATGACGTCACCAACAACGAGGACGGCACCTACGACCTCTACGTCCCCATCGCGGCCGACGACGAACTCGGCGTCTACACCCTCAAGTGGACGATCACCCACGGCAGCAAACTATCGAGTGACGAAGTGAAGTTCAAGGTGGAGTAACATGACGTATTGTAACGCATCGGATGTGCGCCTCCTCATCCACACCAACCTGACCGACGACGAAATCGACGACCTGATTCCGCTGGCGGACAGCGACCTCGACGATATGCTCGGCGGCGCCTCCATCACCACCACCCAGAAGAAGAAGTGTAGTATGCGCCTCACCGCCATCATGATCGCCCAGCGCTCGCCCACCACATACACGGCGGGGTCAACCCGCGTCGATTACTCGCAGCGCACCACCGAATGGCGGAACTACGTGCGGCGGGTCGCGCGGCGGCTGGTGGATCGGTGGCGCGTCGCCGATGAACTGGACGAATAAGTATGACGGATATTGACGTGTTGGTGGATCTGGAAGGGGTCTCCGTAGACATTTACCGTGAATCGAAGGGGGCGGAAGACAACTACGGCGACCGCGCGCCCACGTGGACGCTGCAGGCGTCGGAGCGCGCCATCATCCAGCCCCGACGGGCAAGACCGTACCAAAGCCTTGCGGGGCGCTTCGCGGACGCCGATTACCTCGGCCTCTTCACGAGCGACAGCGACGTCCAAGCCAACGACTACATCCTGTATGGCTCCACCAAGTACGCGGTGCTGCACGTGGACACCGTCACCCTTCAAGGCTCAACCCTGCACCTTGAAGCCATGCTGAAACTGATGGAGGAAGGCACCTAATGGACGCAGATCCCCTCATCACCCTCCGCACCGCGTTGATCGCGGGGTGGGACGGCGCCGCAGACCTCGACGGGGCCATTGACACCCTCGGCGGCGACGAAAGCGAAGTCTTATGTTCCACGGGGTGGTACGACGACGATTTCCTCGGCCCCCAGCTCTCGATTTCCGAGTCCAGCGAGTACAGTGTGCCCCTCGCGCTGGGATGCCCCGAGGTGTGGGTGTACGCGACCTACGACTTCAACGTGTGGGTTCCCGTCATCCGCGCCAGCTCAAAGGGCGCGGGGTTAGCGAAAAAATATCGGTGGCAGATGCAGCAAGAAGTGAAACGTATCCTCAAAGCGAATCGGACGGGCCTCACCAACATCAAGGAAGTGGTGTTAAACGGCTCGGGCGTCGCCCTCGACGAGTTGAATCGTGAGCCGCCCATCCTGCGGTTCCTGATTCAAGCCACTGTAATCCGTGACATCTAATGGCTGACACCGTGAAGCTCCATGTGGTGAAGGGCGTCATCAACCGCCTCATACCCCTCCTGAACGCGGTGGTGCCTGAACGCCCCGCCACCCATCCACAGACCCTGATTCTGCAGCGGGTCTTTCAGCGTCTGGAGAACACGTATACGCTTGAGGAGTTACAGCAGCGGCGTGGCCTTGACGATAATAATTTTCACCAAGTCCTCCAAACCATGGTGAAGGTCCTCACCTACATTATGGAGGAAGACCGGTACTACCGGCAGTGGCTGGCCCTCGCCTTCCTGTTGGTCGCCGAAGAACTCGATACGATGAAAGACGAGGTATCTAGAGACGCGTTTGTGCGGAGCATCCGCGAGCAGTGGGGTCTCCGATGGCACATGATCTCCAACGACCATTATGAAGCATATAGGGATCAACTGTACCCCGTATTGTTGACGGATTTTCTATATAAGTTAGCGACGTATGCTTCCCCGAATTGACGGGGCTGATGAATCCCCGAAAGGGGATAGAAAGCATAAATCGAATTGAAAAGGAGGAAAAACCATGAGTACACCAGTAATCGGCAGAGACGTAGACATCTACATCGCAGACACTGCCGTGGGCTACGGCACCGGCTGCACCGTCGGCATCAGCACAGACGTCATCAAGGCCTACTTCATCGGCACCGACGGCGACATGCCGGCGATCCTGGAGGACGGTAACAAGAGTTTCCCGTTCACCATCGACTTCCTGTACATCGACAACACCTACGCGACCCTCGTGGAGGCAGGCACCGCAACGGACATCGAGGTGCATCCCGCGGGCAGTGGAGGCGGCGGTGGATTCTACAAGATCAACGACGCCATCTTCACGAGTTGGGAGATGACGGTCACGCAGGACGGCATCGTCCTCGAAAACGTCGCTGGCGAAGGCAAGTCACTGACGCTACCCGTCTAATCAGACAGGTGTATTTTATGGATTTCAATGAGAAAAACCGCGAGGTCTATCTCAATTTCGGGTTGATTTGTTGGGGGCCCCTCAGCGAGATTGAGCGGCTGCAACACATCATCAAGGAAGAGTTTCCGCGCCTCAACGTCGTCTATAACACGGCGACGGCGCGTCGGCTCTATTTAAAGAAGCTTTCATGGAGTGAATATTTTGACAGAAAACAAAGGCGAGACGCCACGCGAAAAACGGATGCGACGGCTCCGCGAGTTTAAGGATCAGCGGGAAGGCCAGTTCAAGGACTTCGACATCGACGACTTCGTCACAAGCGTAGAGGAAATACGTGAAGTCCCCGTTGAGGAGCTTGACATCATCGTCCGCTACAAGCGCCTAACAAACGAGGAGTCGCTTTCCATCAGTAAAATCAGTGACGAGAATGAGCAAGGCCTCGAAATACTCTATATGATGCTGAGTAAAGCTGACGCAAACGTCACGAAAGACAAGATTCTGGCGATGAATCCAACGGAAACCGCGCTGATTATCAACGCCATTAATGAGGACTCTAACATTTTTTTACAGTAGACTCTTTGACCCAGTGGATACGCTACACGCCGGACGCCCGTAACCTATGGCTTCTCTGCTATGAATTCAAGGTGACGCCTGACGTGGTCGGCGACCTGATGCCCCACCAATCCGCGTTTCTGTTGGCGGGGCTCCACTGGATGCATAACCAAACACGGAAACGATGAATATGGCTCTTGTGGAGGTTCATGGACTCACCGAGCTACGTAGCGCCCTCGACGCATCCATCGCTGGACTTGACGCCGCCGTGAACCGCGCGTTACTGGAGATCGCGGAAGCCATCGCAGCGCGAGCCCATGAACTGGTTCCCGTGGACACGGGGGCTCTCCAGCGAAGCCTCTCGGTCAAGCAGCGGAGACAGCTGGAAGCCATCATCGAGATGCTGTACTACGGCTTCTACGTGGAGTACGGAACCTCAAAAATGCGGGCGCAGCCCTTCATCCGGCCAAGTATCGACGCCGTCACCAACCACCTCTCCCAAATCCTGTGGAAGCACCTCGCCCCATTATTTAGTTATTAGGAGTATAAGCAATGCCTGATTTTCCCAACGTGTATCTACGAATCCTCGCGCAGATCCAAGGCGTCAAAGGCAGTTTACAGTCTATTCGGCGGGAAGCCGACGCCCTCTCCACCGGATTCAAGGGACTGCAGAAGTCGGCGTCCATCGCCGCTGGCGTCCTCTTACGAGACATGGTGCAGGGCGCCGTCCGCTCCGCCACCGAAATCTTCGAGTTAACGGGACGACTGGACACGCTGCGCGCGGGCTTCGATGCCATGATTCGGGAAGTCGGCGCGACCAACGTCAACATCGAAAGCCTCCGCGAGGTGACGCGGAACACCGTCAGCGACATCGACCTCCTCACCGCCGCCAACCAAGCCCTGGCCCTGAACCTGCCCGCCGACGAGTTGAATGATCTCTTCGCGGCGGCGATGGACGTGGGTCACGCGATGGGCCGCACCACCCTGCAAGCCATCCAAGACCTGACAACTGGTATCGGCCGCCAATCACGATTGATCCTTGACAACCTCGGCATCATCGTCCACGCCGAGCAAGCCCAAGCCGCCTACGCGACGTCGATTGGGAAGACCTCGGCGCAGCTCACGGACGCGGAGCGTAAGACCGCGTTTCAGACAGCGGCAATTGAATCGTTGCGGGAGAAAGCCCGCGTATTGGAAGGGACAACGTCTGAAGCCCAGATCGCGCAGGAACAGTGGAACGCCAAAATAGATAACGCGAAAACCAGTGTCGCAGGCGCGTTAGGTCCCCTCGGTCAATTCAGTGGACTCTTTGCGGATTTATCTCCCACCATCGGCTTGATGGCGGCCACAACGCTGCCCCACCTCATCACAAGCATCGGAGGCGTCACAGGCGTCATCCACGGCCTCAACGTCGCCGTGAAGGCGTTGATGGGCCCCATCGGGTGGGTTATCGCGGCCGTCGGCGTATTCGCGGCCGCAGTTTCCACGAACTTCGGCGGTGTCAGGGACACAATCACGAGTATGGGACGCGACTTCAGAGTGGAGTTGCTGGGACAGATGAAGGCCGTTAAAGAAGCTTATCGGGAACAACTCGCAGCCATCGACGAGATGGTCTTTACGGTACAGGACAAGTATACGGCTCTTGAAAACGTTCTTGACGCGAGTTACGGTAATCAACTGAGCTCTGCCCAGCAGGCGTGGCTGGACCTTATCGCGGTGAACGCGAGTGGCTGGGACGGCGTCGTCGCGCAGTATGAGGCCTATTATGGTAAACAGCTTTCGGAGCTAAACAGGTTCTACAATGGAAAGCTTGATGCAGAACGTGAGCATTTAGACGCGATACGGGGGCTTCGCAGTCAAGAAGTCAATGCCTTGGAACTGCAGTTCCTAAAAGAGAAGCAGGCCATCGAAGAATCTGATACGTCTTACGCGAACAAGAAGCTCTTCATTGAGCGATTGGAGAAACAACTCAACGAAGAGCGGGGTAAACTCAATGACACCTATCGTGTGCAGGAGCTTGAGGCCGAACAACGGTTTAGTGACGCAGAAGCCTCCATCGAAGCCGAGCGAGCAGACGCCATCATGAAGGTTGAGGATAAGAAGGCGTCAGACATCGCCGCGATCCGCGCGGAAGAAAAAACCCTTGAGGAACAACACGCCAAAGACTTGGCGACGCTGGAAACACAAAAACAAGAAGAATTATTAAGTATTACTGAGACCGCGAATCAACAGCGGATTGAAGCCGAGAAACAATTCAACGCTGATAAGCTTGCCCTCCGAGCTAAGATGTATGACAACATGAAGAAACTGGCTTCAGGCCAAGGCTTTGCTGGCCCCGCGGGATCCATTGAGGAGGAAGGCGCGCCCAGCGTAATCCCCGTCATCCCCGGAGCATCGGGTGTTTCACAAACCGTTGACAGACCCACCCTCTTTTTGGCGGGTGAAGCCGGCGCCGAAGACGTAAACATTTCTCCCAGAAGGGGCAGCGGCGGCTATATGATGCGGACGCCGACCCGCGTCCAACAAGTGTTTAATGGTCCCCTCGTCTACGTGGCGGGATCCGTGGATGAGGGCGTCGCCGAGATGGTGACGGTGCAGATTCAGGAAGTCCTCAAAAGCGTGACGGTGGAAGCCAGTTCCTCGCAGGCCCCCAGCGAGCAGAAGCGGATCCGCAGCGGCACCACCATCCGCCGCGGCGCCGCGTCCACGCCATCGCTCTCGGGTGGCCGGGTGGGGTCGACACGGTTTCCAATTTAGGTGATATACCATGTTTCTCAGCGAGATGACGCGGCAAATCAGCACCGAATCACAGGACATCGATGTGGACACCACGTACTCGACGAGTGGCGCGGGGTCGTGGGAAACCCTGCACAGCTACGGCTCCATTGAGCCTGCGACCGCAGGCATCTATGTGATACAGTTTGAGGTGCAGTACACATCAAACCCCGCGTGGCTCCGCCTCAAAATCGGTGATCGCTGGGTCTACGGGAAGGCGTTGACGAGTAGCTGGGTCACCGAAGAAGTCGTCACATATCTGCCTTCGGGCTCACAAACCGTGTTGGCGCAGGGCTACGGGTTATCGGGGACGCCCGACGGCGTGGCGCAGATCAAGAACTTTAAGATGGGGCGTGTTGACTTTGCGGATGTGGACGGCGAATCCCTGCAAACGTATTCGACGTCACTCAGCGTAAGTTTGACAAGTCGCTTCACGCCCGCAGGCGATACGAACCAAGCCACGCTCATCGTGAATTGTTTTGCCTACACGTCGGGTGCTGATACGAACTTCGAGAATGCAGGTGACGATGAGACGAATGGTGTCAGCATCAGCGTTGATGAGAGCCAGGTGGATTGGACGAATCGGCAGCAAGATACGGACAGCAAAGAAAACGCGTGGGCGGATTACTGGGGCGTCGTTGATGTGGGGTCATCGTGGTCCGTGGAGATATCGAAGGACAACGCAAACACGGTGGTTCACATCTCGATCATCCTTTGTCCGTGGATTCTTCCCGCGGACACCGATTTTGAGCCCGTTGCACTTGATTTTCCCCAGGGCTCCACGCTCTACCTGATGACGGAGCCTCTGATTTTAAACCCCACAGTGTATGTTCGCATCGGAAAACTTCGAGCCATCGACTTCGGCGACGCCACCACATACTACAGCGATGACTCATCCACGGGGATTCAGCAAATCAACTACACGTTTGAGGAAGTGCAGGAGAATGAGGCGTCACTCTACGTGTATGGACGCGGCGCCTGCATCGCCTCAATTGGAGTGGATGTCCGGTGACCATTGTCGTTGGGGCTGAAGTGGTTTGGGCGGACGACGCAAATGAATGGACTATTGAAAATACGGGTTCTGGAAGCGTCGAAGTAACATTAACTGACGATGAAACCAATGAAATTGAAGGCGACAACTGCGTATTATATGAGAATGTATCGGGAAGCTATGAATATGGGTACATCGTCAAAGCGTTTTCACCAGCAAAGGACTGGTCTGCAAAGGATAAATTTGGGTTTTGGATGAAAGGCACCAACAGTGGAAAGACCTTTCGATTCACATTGAATACGGATTGGGATGACCGCAACTGGTATTATACCACTGACGACTTTACCAGTTGGAAATTCATTACCCGTGACTTCACGGACACCGATGCGACGTCAGGTAGCGGTGCAGATATGTCAAGTATCGGACATATGGCTCACCATCTCAATGGCGCGGTCGTCGATGACGACGTCTCCTTAGATCGCATCATCGTCTACGAGAACGCGAAAGCGTTGAATTGTTCAGATCTTCAACTGACGCTGCATCCAGTAGTGGCGGAATGGGATGGGTGGGAAAGCGCGGCGTACAAGCGTCGGCAGAAGCCCTACGGCGGCTACCGCGCGTGGCAACTCAAATGTCAAGAGGAAACATCGACGTCGTGGACGGACAGCGTGGTGAAGGCGCTCCGCGACGCGATTGACGGCCGCGAGGACGTGACGTTCGACGTGGACTTAGACGCCTACCAGTTCAGCGGCGACACCTACGTGCGCGGCGTCGATTTTCAGCCAGAGAACACGGATCAGATCCGATACTTCACCATTAACATTCAGGAGAAAATGTAGTATATGGTATTAAAGACCGATCAAGCCATTGAAACGAAGATCCAGGTCTTAGATAGCAGCGGCGACCCCGCGACGGCCGCGACGGTGAGTTACACGGTGTATGATGAGGGGGACGGCGCATTCGCGTCAGGCTCGATGTCGCATATCGCCAACGGGATTTACTCGGCGGGCTGGACACCCGATGCGTCGGGTGAATGGACGTTCTACGCCTCTTGCTCGAACCCGAAATTCCATAAATGCGTGACGTATTTTGTGGGAAAGGGCATAGAAGACGACTTCAAGGACAAGTCCATGTACCACATGGATTTTTGGAGTGGCGGCGACGACGAAATTGCCATCACGGATTCGTCTCAAAGTCTTAACCTACCAAATATCACCGTTGCTAGTCTTCCCTCCGGTATTTCAATTCAACGTGTCATTGTCATGTTGAAAATCGCGTTATTAAAAGACAGTAGCGGTTCCGATAACGCGATAAGCAATGGAAGTATGATGTTGAGCGTTGATTCAGAAAGCGATTATTCTTCAACAGTTCCCGCCATTGATATCCCTGACAACGGTTGGGCAGTCGATGAATCAGCCGAGCGCGTTGGCGATGGGATCAAGGGAAACACCGATGTCAAAACGGAAATAACGGGCAATGGAACGTTCTATGGGCGGTTTGAAAATGCCCAAGCCGACGGAGGAAACCTGTTGTTGAAGGACGTGGCGTGGGGAATCCTCGTTTCATGGAAGCCGTAGACTACGATGCCATCAAGCATTTCCTTCAACGGAGAAAACGCAAAATTCAACATCACAATTGGAGAGGACAAATCGAAATCCGCATTAAGTTTTGCGTGTACCACCCTATGTGGTCACCGACTGCGACGCCCTCACTTGACATGTCTTCGTTGCCCGACGAGGAGAGTGTGGTACGGTAAAATGGATACAGAATTTCCCGTGAAACAACTTTACGTCCTTTGCATACCCAAAAACCTTGGGCGTGTGAAATCACTTGTGTTGAAAAAAATATTGGCGATTGCCGAATACCTTTGCTTACCATGAAGGGGAGAACGAATGACCGAATACCTGAACACTGGTTTCGAAGGCAACGACCTTTCCGATTTCGATGGCACCGTCACCAGCTCTGGTTGTACATCTGAGGTTCTCTCAACCGACCCCTACCTCGGTACATACCACGCCCACTTTGAAACGGATGCCGATGGTCTGTACGCATATGTGTACTTTAACGACGGAGAAACGCTAGATCTCAGCGAAATCTACACGGCAATCTACGTCAAATTCTTATCGCTTCCAACGGGCAACCGGCAAATGTGCCTCATCCACCGTGGGTCGTACAATGTCTCACAACTTCGTATAAAAACTGGGGGTTCTCCAGAAACGACACGGCTTCGACTTGAAGGCAAAGATGGTGAAGATTGGTTGACTGCTGGCTACGGCTCCGCCCTGATGACCGGGCAATGGTATTTCATCCAGCTCTACACGAAGATCCATAGCACCGCTGGAATTCACCGCGTGTACCTCAACGACGTCCTTGACTTAGAAATTCTCAACGTCGATTCGTCATTGTACGGAAACATTGAACGGGTTGAAGTTGGGATTCCAGACTGCGCAGAAGCCGTTGAACTTTACCTCGACCGTGTCATCGTTGCAGATTCAATGATTGAGCCAGAAGAACAGGAAGAAGAAAGTGAAGGAGGCGGTGGGGGTGGAATTGCTAGCATCATGCAGTTCCTTGGAATGCTGTAAAGAAGGTAACAAATAATTTAATGAAAAGGTGAAAAAGAAAAATGCTAAAAATTAATGAAGCCGTCGAAACGAAGGTCCAGGTGCTTGATGACAGCGGTGATCCCGATACCGGCGCCACCGTGAACTACAGAGTGTACGATGAAGCGGATGGACAGTTCACGTCGGGGTCAATGAGTCACATCGCCTACGGAATTTACAGTGTTTCGTGGACACCCGATACCGCAGGCGAATGGACGTTCTACGCGTATTGCAGCGACCCCAAGTTCCATAAGACCTTCACCTACTTCGTGGAGAAGGGCATGGAGCAACTCGTTGAAGAGATCCGTAACCAAGTCTTTACCCGTCGCTACCCCTTTGAAACGGAGAGCGACAGCGTCAGCAGCGCCTCAGAAACGGCTCTCACAAACCCAACCACTGTCACCGTGACCTTTCCAACAAACTCCACTCTGCTCTCTGCGGCCGTTGTAGCCATTATCAAAGCGAATAACCAGAGCGCCAACGCCCACGATGTCGGCGTCACGCTGCAAAAGAACATTGCTGGTGGAGGATGGACGGATATCCGCGACCTCACCACGAGTCCGCCTGTGACATTACCAGCCGTTGACGGAGAAAACGATTCACTCATCCTCGTGGAGAACGTGACGGGCATCGACACCGGTGAAACCGTGACGTTCAGGTGGCAAGTGGATAGCAACGACGCGAATGAAGTTCACTACACGTCAACGTTCGTCCTCATCGTCCAATACGACTTCAGTGGCGCGTGAGATGGATGACCATTCGCTTCAGCACACGATTTCTCGAACCCGAAGGCGTGGACATCTTTTCCGAAGGCGGTGGAGGACTGGTGCAGGACGACCCACCGTACTCGACGTTGACGCTGGAATCATTTCTTGGTCGAACGTGGTTGAAAGCTCACGTCGTGGACCCCACCTATCCATCGGACCCGAGCACCGACTGTAAGTGCCGCGCCGAGGTCAGTCGCAGCGATAATTATCCGGGGTCTGGGAGCTTCCGTGAAGATGATTCAGACCTCTATTATGGCCTTCGCACCTATCTACCATCGGACTTCTACACAATTTACGGAACGGATTGTTGGCCACAAGGCTGCTGCTTGTTCCAGTTGAAGGAGCATGGCACGTGGGGCGTCGCCTTCTACGTCCAATATAGTAACCAAGAGGTGCGGTGGAAATACCGAAAATACGATTATAGTATCAGCGAGTTTGTGACCACAACTTATGAATACTATGATTTGATTCGGGGACGACCCTTCACCCACATCTACCACCTCAACTGCGTTGAGGACGGCCAGTTTGAACTGTGGTATGACGGCGACAAAATCGTTGATGACTCCGGTGACTACCGCATGTGCCCCACCGATGTCGCAGACGGCTATGCTAACCACCGGTTCAAATGTGGTCTCTATACGGGGCTTAACCAAAACGCGAAGTACGTGTACCATACCGACATCGTGATTGCGACGACGAAGAGTGATGTTGACGACTTCCTCGGCGAAGCCCAAGCAACGGTGGGCGGCGGCAGCGCGACGATGGGGCGGGCCATCACCCTTCTCCTCTAGGTGAACCCCCGTGAGCGAAACCCATATCACGACATGGGATGGCGATGAAGCCCGCGACGTCACCATCCAAGGCGTCGCGGCGACGCCCACCGACTACGGAGCGGGAAGCGCCGAACTATCGCTGTTCCTTGACGAAGACCAGTATCGAGACGTCACCGTGCAAGGTGAATCCTTGTCCGTGGGCCTCTACCTCGCGGACTCGCTGGTGAAGGCCACGGATATTTCGGTGCGATATCGAAGCCAGATGGTGGAAACTGACCGCTGGGTAGATGGCGTCTACGTGAATGACGTCCACCAATACGGGTTGATCCGTAGCTGGAAGATCAAGGCCGTTGAAATCATCGCGGATACGGCGTGGGCAGACAGCCTCATTCAAACCCTGCGGGACGCCTTACTGGGCCGCGACGCCGTGAACGTTGCCTCCACTACGAACGCGTATTCCTTGCCCGCGACGCCAGCCTACGTGATGTCGTTGACGGCGGCCTTCCGCAACGAGATTCGCCAATACGTCGTTGAGTTAATGGCGAGTTAAGTAACCATGTCTGTTTCCGTGTTGATTCCCTGCCGCGACGGGGAAGCCACGCTATCCGCCACCCTCGACAGTTTGAGGAATCAATCTATTACCGCAACGGTAATAATTGCCGATGACGCCAGCGTGGATCGTACCCCCGACATCATCAAAGAATACGGTGCCGTCCACGTGCGGTATACACGCCGCGAGCCTCGGAGCTATGACCGCGTCGCCGTCCTCGTGAACATGGCGTACCGCGCGGCTCCTTTATCAGATTACTACATGATTAGCGGGTGCCACCACCGCTACCCCCCAGACTACCTTGAAACCCTCATCACTTGGATGCAGCGAGACAAAGTGGCGCTGGTATCAGGGTACACGGACACCTACGCGGACACCTACGCCCCCCGCGGTAGCGGGCGGGTGATGTCGGCGTCGCTTATGCGGCAGTTGATGCCGCTACCCCCGAATTTGGCGTGGGATAGCTGGATGCTCTACCGCATGGACCAACTCGGCATCAAATACCGAATGTATCCCATTAAAACCGAGTTGATTGGTCACCGACGCAAAACCGTGTACTCCTACGGTCACGCCGAGCACCTGCTAGGATCCCCCCTCATCGCCACCCTCGGACGCATATTCTTTGACATCACGCGTGGCGAATCGCCTCGACTCGCCACATCGATCTTGGTGGGGCAGCTCACCTATCGACTAAAAAAAGTTCCGCAGATGCCGATCGCGTCGTATATCCGCGGAGCGCGACAGCGACGGATGAAACAGCGAATCATGCGGTACGTCTCCGCGTTGGAATGTAAGTTGGGATTACATGACGGTGTGTACACGATGCGTCATGGACTCTACGGATCCCTTCATCGTCTTCGACGAACAGGGCATCTGTAACTACTGCCACGAATTTTTTGTGAAGGCCAAACACGTGATGCGAGACGACTTGCCATCGGTCTTCAAGACCATCAAACAGAATCATCACCCAAAATATGATGCGTTGCTCGGCATCAGCGGTGGCATCGACTCTAGTTACGTAGCCTACCTCGCTTCACGGGCGGGGCTTCGGGTGCTGCTCACGCACCTCGACAACGGCTTTGACACCGAGGAAGCCCACTGGAATATCCAGCGAGTCGTGGAGCACACGGGTTGGGATTACCTGCCCCTCTCCTGCGACGTCGAGGAAATCTATGATTTAAAGCGGGCCTACCTCAAGAGCGGCGTCTTGAACCTTGAGGCGATCTGCGATCACGCCATCATCGCCTCCACCTACTCGGTGGCGGAAACCAACGGTATGAAATACGTGTTGTCGGGGAGCAACTGGGCGACGGAGGGCATCCTCCCACGGCACTGGGGCTACCGCGCCAAAGACCGCAAAAACATCCTGGATATCCATAAGCACCACGGCACGATACCTCTCAAGACCTTCCCAACGATGAGCCTCTGGCGGTACAGCCGGCTCATGCGGAAGATCACGACCGTAGCGCCCCTCAACCACATGCAATATAATCGAAATATTGCTAAAAGTATATTGGTGAAAGAATGGGGGTGGCGTGACTATGGCAACAAGCACGGCGAATGCATCTGCACCCGCCTCTACCAACAATTCATTCTGCCTTGGCGGACGGGGTGGGACAAGCGGAAACCCCACTTCTCGTCGATGATCTGTAGTGGGCAGATGACGCGGGGTGAAGCCCTACAGAAACTTGCGTTGCCGCCCTATGAAGACGTTAATCAATTCCTCTATGACCACCAGTTTTTCATTGAGAGCCTAGGGTTATCTATCCACGAATTTAATGAATACATTGAGCAGCCCGTGGTTCCGAACTCTAGATATGCCACGAATGACTGGGCGTATAATCTGCTTCGTGTGGGGCGCTACGGCTTGAACTTCGTCAAGAGGCTTCGCCGATGAAGGCCCTCGCCATCGTCGTCACCCGCCGCGTCGAGGACGCCCAGCGCACCCTCGACAGCCTCTTCGCCCAAACCCTGCAACCCGACATTTATATCGCGGATAAACCCGGCGTATGGTGGAAGAGTGTGGGGCAGCGGGTCGGCGAAGCCATCAACGAGGTCCTCGACCACATCGATTTAACGCAATACGATTGGCTGCTGAAAGCCGACGACGACATCCTCTTTCCCCCTGATTTCCTCGAAGAAAACATCGCGGCGGACTATGATATCATGGGGATGGGCGCGGGCCTCCTCATCCGCATGCAACCCTTCCTCGCCATGCTGGGGCGGTGGAACGAAACCGACATGGAGGACAGCCTCCCCCACTACGTCTTCGAGATGCGGGGATTAAAATGCCTCTTATCCGACTGGGTGTGCAAACCCACGATTCTGAAGTGGCCGCAAGAAAACATCAAGCGGCGATGGGAGGAGGGCCACGACTGCTACCGCGTGGGGTGGCCCCTCGACACCTACATACAGGACCGCGCCGTCGAAGGCAACCTCACCAAGATCCTCGGCTACCTCTACGCGTGGGCGAGGAAACTGCCCCTCAACCCCTTCGCCGACGAGTGGCGGGAATACCTCTGGATCCGCCGTGGCCTCACGTGGCCACGGGGACTGTACTATTTACTCACAAATCCCGTTATACGAAAACGAATACTTCATCGGATGCGGTACGGCGTCCCCCGGTGGGCGCGGCACCCCACCACGATTCAACTGGACACGCATAATTATTGTAACTTGAATTGTATTTATTGTCTTGGTAAAGATACTTTGGTTTTAATGGGTGATTTATCTTGGAAGCCAATTCAACATATTGAAATTGGTGACCAAGTTATCGGATTACATAAACCAGAAGAAGGACATTGGAAATATGTTAAAACTACTGTTCGTAAAACATTTAAACGAAAAAGCCGAGTTATTCGTTTTATCACAGAAAAAAGCTCAGTAATATGTACGCCCAACCATCGATGGCTTGACAAACACAGTCGATATCGTCCAGCAATAAAATATAATACATCAACAAATCAACGAATAAAATGGTTATCACCTCCAACCATTTTTGAAGCAAACAATGCCTATAAATCGGGCTGGCTGAGAGGAATAATTGAAGGCGATGGATGTCTCAAAAAATATCCTCGCAACCGCGGTTATAACCCTCAAACCGACGTAAATTATTATTTTCGTTTGGCCGTGAAAGACTATGAAATCATTGATCGTTTCTTGAAATATACTGGTTTAACTGTGAAGCCTCGTCCACATAAAAACAAGACAGGAGATGATTTAATAGCAATACCCTGCAATAATCGCACAATATACAATAATATGATTAATATCGTGAAGTATTGGATACACGACAAAGATTTTTATCGTGGATATTTAGCAGGAATCTTTGATGCAGAAGGCTCATATAGTGATGTCATACGTATAACCAATTATGATGAGGCAATATTAAAAAGAATTACTGAATCACTGACCGCGTTAAATTTCGATTGGATACAGGAAAGACACGGTATACGTCTTCGAGGTGGTCTTGAAGCCACCGTATATTTTTTCGCAATGACCAATCCCGCGGTTCAGCGAAGGCGACAATCATTTTTTGGAAAAGGATGTTATGGAACTTCATCTTTTATTCGCATTGAAAAGATTGAAGAAGAACAAACTGTATACAACCTTGAAACAGACACTCATAACTATATTGCAAATGGCCTTGTATCCAAAAACTGTAACCCCCAACACGCCTTCGCGGAGCGGCGGGGCCGCGGCTACATGCCCATCGACGTCATGGAAACCGTCCTCCGATACTTCAGTGACCGCGGCCTTGACGTGGACACGATTTGCGCCTTCATGAATGGCGAAATCCTGCTCGAACACCGCCTCCCCGACATCACGCCTCTCTTTGATAAGTATCAACCGCATGCGACGGTGGAAGCCTACAGCAACGGAACGCTATATAAAAACCGCGACTTGTTGATGAACCCCCACATCGACGTCATCCGCTTCACGATCTCAGCGGCTTCCCGCGAAACGTATCGGATGATGCATGGCCACGATAAATTTCATGATGCCCTCAACACCCTGGAATGGGTCACCGATCACCTGTTGCCGAATCAACGCATCATCTTGAACTACGTGTTGACCGGCCTCAACTTCCACGAGTTGCCCCAATGGCGCAAACGCTTCGCCCAGTACACGCATGATATCCGGCCCCTCCACTTCAGCTTGGATCGGGCGACGAGCGCGGGCCTCGACGCCGAACAACCCCTGACGTGGGACGACTTGATTCGGCAGATGTGGAGTACCCAGTACGCCGCCGGCAAACTCTCGGAGGGCAGGCCGTGCCCCAACTGGCATAACCTGTCTATCACGTGGGAAGGCGACGTACTGCAGTGCCCCGACGTCTCCCCCGTGGACGGCGTGATTGGGAGATATGACGAGGACTTACTCGACCTATGGCAACGGAAGTTTCAGCGCGCGGGACGTCACCCATGCTGCGCGACGTGTAGCCAGCGGATGCCCTACTACGACGAATGTTTTCGGAGGCTGCACGCCTTCGCCAACGATGGAAAACCCACCCTCTACGGACGGTTGGTGGGACTCCGACAGGGATATTAGGTAATGAAGATTATGCGAAAACATCCTTTAACCGCATCTGATTTTAAATGTAATTATCCTAATTGTCATAGGCTCCCCTTTTGTGAAGTTATATGGCATAACCCACGAGATGTTTTTGGACATTGGTGTTATCTTTGTCTATATCACTTCATAAAAGAGCGAGTTCTATTTCATGATTTAGATTTAGGATTTACATTAGCCGCGTGGCTCTACCGGCTTCCAGGTATATCTTTTCTATGGAATAAATATGCAGCGAGGTGATGTTATGCCTCTTGAAAACAACGTGGTCGCGTATGCCGTCTACGGCGCCGCCGTGACCATGGCAACCGTGCTAGTTTTAACGTGGAAAAAATACTATTGGCGCGTCATCGGTATGTTCCTCGCGGGGGGCGGACTCTGGCTTATCTGGGATGAGTTGAATGAAGGCCCCTTCAACCTCCTTGAAGTCGGCCACGAGCTCTACGGCGTCATCCTCTTCATCGTGGGTTTGGTCTGTATCAGCCTGAAACCCAAGGGCAAAGACACCGAAAATGAAGCCTAACACTCGTCGCCTGGAGCCCCGCGAACGGACGCCCTACGAGAAACACCTCTTCCTCGAAGCCGCGTCCTGCACCCAAACCCCGCCAAAAAAAGCTAGCTAGCTTTCTTTCCGCCGCTCCGCCATCAATCGCTGAATCAACTCTTGCTGCCGCGTGAACACCGTTGCCCACGCATCCATCCGCCGCTTCAAGACTTCTATTTCCGCCGCCATCGCCAGCTGCCGCTCATTGACGTCGGCAGCCATCACCGTCGCCTCGTCTTTGGACGTTTTTTCGATGGCGAGGAACCCCTCATAGTTCGCGTAGACTTCGCGGATTTCGTCGGGATGCATCTCTAGATATTGTTTCTTGATGTCGCCCAGCGCGTGCCCCATCATGAACTCCAGTAGGTCACGGTCCATCTTCCCCGTCAACCGGCTGCGGAACGCCGCCCGAAGCGAGTGCGGCCGCGCCGCGCTGAATCCGCCGCGCGCCTCGTCGCCGAGGAAGGGGAGGTGTTGACTGTACTCGTGGAAGCGGTGGAGAATCGCTTTCTCGGTGATGCGCTGCCCCCACTGCTTCCCCTGCATCACGAACAGGGGATCCTTCGCCTGTAGGTGGCTGCGGATGTCAAGGTAGCGCCGCAGATACTTGACGGCGTCCCGGCCCAGACACGTCTTCACTTCTTCCCCCGTCTTCTTCCGCACATACTCTATGAAGAGGGGGAGTTCCCCCTGTTCAAACCTCGTTTGGATGTCGCCGTAGTTGAGGGCGCAGAGGTCGCCGACGGCGATGCCGCTCTGGAAGAGGCAGAGGATGATGGCTTGGTCCCTGGGGTTGGTGGCCACCGCCACCAGCGCGCGGATCTGGTCAAGGGTCCACGGATGCTTCCGGTTCCCTTTTTTCGTCAAGTCGCGGGGCAGCCGAATGAAGTTCCCGTTCACCGTGAACGTCTTATACTTCAAAAAGTTCTGTATTGCGGCGAAGTACGCGCGGATCGTCTTATTGGACTTGCCTTTTTCCGATAAATAGTCGATGAAGCCGTTGACCTCGATCTCCGCGAGCCGCCGCCGCTCCCGGCGAGGCCGCTGCGCGTTCTCGTCCAACCGATCCAAGAAGTCGGAGAGCGAGACGTCGCCGTGTTGGCTACGGTAGTAGGTGAGGAACCAGCGGAGGCCGGCGCGGTACACGTGGCGGGTGCCCAGCTTCTTGATGGCGAGGAACTCGGTGGCCTCGGCGCCGAGTTCAGCCTTCAACGCCGTCATCCTTCGATGATGTCCCTGACACGGCAAACCACTCCACAAACCATTCAAAAATATCATGTAGCGATGTATATCGTTCTTTCCATGAAAACGTCCCAGCCCTATTTCTTTGTAATGACTGAAAAGGAAACGCGCGCCGCGCCTCCTCCACCCATTTCAAAACCTTCTCGTAATGAATGTAATCTGGAGATATTTCCAAATCATCCCCAATTCTATCATATATTTCTTTTATTATCCGTCGCGTGAACTCGCCCTGCCCCTCAGTCATCATTGATTATCTCCATCGTCACTCGAATCCGTTGCCCTGATTGAATCTGGAGGTTTTCATTATCTCGAACCCACTCACACCGAGGAATCATCGGTCTCTCAATTTCCAGCCAATCTGGATTCACGGCATCTGAATGGTCTAGTACAACCCAAATTTTTGAGTACCTCACTTCCACTTCTTTCGGATACAGTTCAAACAATTCAACAGGCGTGTCTTTGGAAGGAAATATCTTCTTGTTGTCACTGTGCATAATACTGTCAATGACACCCTCCATAACAACTTTCGCTGAACTCATTTTATTTCCCCATATTTCCTCGCCATACGGGAAATCCAGTTAAGGACAAAACGAGTCCGTCGACGTTCATCCAACGATAGATTGTCTAAAGGATTCATTTCAACTCATTTTTAATAATATGTTTCTCCTTAATAAGCGTTGTCCTTTCAACAGTACTTAAATACTCAACTCACGTTGAATGGGCGAAACGAGTTAATGGTTAGGTGGCCTATGTTCATGGTTTCCAATATGATACCTCTGTCGTTACGCCCTCTGCAGGAAGCCATAGCGTCCACAAATATTCTCCATCCGTAAAAATAATCTTGACGTCAGTACGCTCCCACGTGTTGTATGCTCTTTCTCGAAGCGTTTCCTTTGAGACTTCAACTTCCCGCGTAGCAAGGTCAGGGGAAATCACATCGTAAAAATTACTCAACGTTGTTTCACTTACATCGTATCCGTGCTCCCGATAATACTGCAACTCGTTTTCTAGAGGAGTACCAGATATAGTATAATTTATGATGATGATGGCGGTAAATAACAATAGAATTGGTGTGATTAGCTTCTTTTTATCCATCGACACCGCATAAAAAACATAGGTATCATACGTATTTAACGCTTGT
>Ga0180437_10004178_pt1 | contig 20765 bp, 17 predicted proteins | sample SS_ome_4_FD_132410 | JGI IMG/M metagenome (GOLD analysis project Ga0180437, IMG submission 132410) | Hypersaline lake sediment archaeal communities from the Salton Sea, California, USA - SS_3_D_1 metaG | ecosystem: Environmental > Aquatic > Non-marine Saline and Alkaline > Hypersaline >... | reverse complement strand
CACTGCTTTGACGTAGCAGGGGTCAGCGGTTCAAATCCGCTCGTGCCTACCATACTTCGCCAAGGCTTCGTATGGCGAGCCATCTTCTTCAAGGAAAACCAGTTTGAAGAAAAAGGTTGCGTTCAGGAGCAAAAATGGCGAAGTATGTGCTCTTCGAAGCTCTTTAGAGCGTAGTAGGGCCGGCGCGGTCTCGTTTTCGATAGCTGCTCTGGATGAATTTTGCTAAAAAAGCGACTTGTCCTCCGTAGCTTTATGCGAAGGAGGAAGGCTGGAGCCAGGTCCTTCACCATTTTCCGTATAAAAATTGTTGTTAACATATACTCTTAGGTGATTGTGTTATGTCATTAAGCGCAGAAGATAAAAAAAAGATAGTTAAATCGTTTGCTAAAAACGAAAAAGATACCGGTTCAGCGCAGGTTCAAGTCGCGCTTCTTTCAGAAAACATTCGTCGTCTGACTGAGCACTTGAAAGTGAATCGTAAAGATTTTGCATCCAAGCGTGGTTTGCTCAAAATGGTATCGCGTAGAAAAAACCTCCTCAAGTATTTGCAAAGAGAGAATGAAGAGTTATATAGAGATATTGTTAGTCGCTTGGGGCTTCGTAGGTAAGCCGTAAGCGCTTTACTAGTTTAGGTTTATTTAATGTCAAAAAAATTTCATTTGAAAGAGTTTGGGTACGAAGTTGAGACTGGCAAAGTTGCTGGTCAAGCAGATGGTGCTGTATGGTTTCGTCAAGGCGATACCGTACTGTTAGCAACTGCTGTTTCTGCCCCGTCCAAAGAATTCCCTGGGTTTTTCCCGTTAACCACAGATTACAGAGAACATTTTTCTGCTGCAGGTAAAATTCCTGGTGGTTATTACAAGCGGGAAGGCAGATCAAGCGAGCACGAAGTGCTTACTTCACGTTTGATTGATCGTGCGATTCGTCCATTGTTTCCTTCAACATATTTTAGTCAGCTCCAGGTGTTGGTAACGGTCTATTCTGTAGACAAAAAATACCCACCAGCAAATCTTGGTTTGTTAGCTGCGTCTGTTGCTCTGACCATTTCGAAAGTTCCATTTTTGGGGCCGGTTGGTGTTATTGAAATCGGACGAATTAATGGGGAGTGGATTGTTGCTCCTTCATATGAGCAAGGTTTGGAATCTGATGTTCGCCTTGTTGTTGCAGGCACAGAAAAAGGTGTTTGCATGGTTGAAGGTTCTTCAAACGAACTTTCAGAAAAAGAATTCATTGATGCGTTGTTTTTAGCGCATGATCAAATTAAAAAACAGGTTGCATGGCAAAAAGAAATTCAACAAGAAGTTGGTGTTTCAAAGGAAGAGCTGAAAGATCAGTACGACTTTAAAGCATGGGAAGCTTCTGCTGATCAGTTTTTGTCAGGCGAGCGTTTAAAAACGTTGTTTGTTGAAGACAAACTTGATCGCGATGATGTTTTAGCAAAAATCAAAGAAGACTATTTCGAGCAAGTAAAGCCACAGATGGAAGAATCAGATATTCATGAGTCTGTTGTTAATTATATGTTCGAAACTGTTTTGAAAAACAAGCTCACAGAATTGGTTTTTGCTGAAGGTAAACGAGTTGATGGTCGTGGGAACGATCAAATTCGTAAAATTTCAACAGAAGTTGGTTTGCTTCCATCTACGCATGGTTCTGCATTGTTTAACCGTGGGCGCACACAGGCATTGGTCAGTGTAACGCTTGGTGGTGGACAAGATGAACAGCGTGTTGAAGGCTTAATGGAAGATTCGATTAATAAGTCATTTATGCTTCACTACAACTTTCCGCCATTTTCTGTTGGTGAGGCTCGTTTCTTACGTGGTCCTGGTCGACGTGAAGTTGGTCACGGTAATCTTGCAGCATCTGCTTTGCAGTATGTTCTTCCGTCAAAAGAAGAATTTCCATACACCATTCGTATTATCGCAGACATGTTAGAATCAGATGGTTCTACTTCTATGGCAACTACCTGTGGTTCTACCATGGCGTTGATGGATACCGGTGTGCCAATTAAAAAAATGGTTGGTGGTGTTGCAATGGGTCTGCTGAAAAGTAAAGCAGGCGAGTTTGCTGTTTTGAGTGATATTTTAGGGTTTGAAGATGCATTTGGTCTGATGGACTTTAAAGTCACTGGTACAGATGAAGGTATTACCGCAATTCAGATGGATATTAAAGCAAAAGAGGGTTTGCCGCGAGAGGTGTTTGAAACCGCTTTGCAACAAGCGCGCAAAGGCCGTTTGCATATCCTTGGTGAAATGCGCAAAGTGATGTCAAAACCAAAAACAGAACTTTCTGATCTTGTTCCAAAAGTTATTATGTTCAAGATTCCAACTGACAAAATTGGTGCGGTCATTGGTGGTGGCGGAAAAGTGATTCGTGAAATTATCGACACAACCGGAACCAGCATTGACATTGAAGGTGACGGTGCCGTTAAAATTTACGGAACACCAGAAGCTGACATCGAGCGTGCAGTCAATTGGGTAAAAGTTCTTGCTGGCTTTATTGAAGTTGGCGACGTGTATAACGGAAAAGTTAGACGTTTGGTTGACTTCGGTATCTTTGTTGAACTTGTTCCTGGTCAAGATGGTTTGGTTCATATTTCCAACATTCCACGCGATAAACAACGCACGTTCATGAAAGACTTCAAACTTGATGACGAAGTGATTGTCAAAATTGTTGATTATGACAAAGAGACAGGCAGAATTCGTCTAAGGCTGTTGGAAAAGAAATAAACAACTTCAGAAGGTTACACAAATGAGCGGTTCTTTGCAGCGATATGCTGGTCGAACATTCGATTCTATTCGTACAGTAAAAGCAGCGTTTAATACGTTTGGCTATGCACCTGGTTCTGTTTTGTTTCAGATGGGCAGAACAGTGGTTCTGTGTGCGGTTAGTTTGCAGCAAGGAGTTCCGCCATTTTTAAAAGGGAAGCGTCGAGGGTGGCTCAATGCCGAATACGCGATGCTTCCTACATCCACTTGTGTTCGTTCTCCGCGTGAGATTATCAAACTACGTAGAAACGGACGTTCCTTAGAAATTTCCCGCTTCATTGCTCGCTGCCTGCGCACGATCGTTGATTTTAATGCGTTAGGTGAAAAAACAATCGTCATCGACTGTGATGTATTGCAAGCAGATGCAGGAACCCGCACCGCCTGTGTAACAGGTGCCTGTTTGGCACTGCATGCAGCAGTAGAAAAATGGATCGCAGATGGCGTGATACAAAAGAACATTTTAAAAGATTCTGTCGCAGCGATTTCCGTTGGTGTTTTGCAAGGGCAACCGTTGCTCGATCTTGATTTTTCAGAAGACAACAAAGTTGACGCAGATTTTAACATTGTCATGACCAAATCTGGTGAACTTATCGAATTTCAGGGCGCCGTTGAAGGTACGCCTATTTCTTGGCAACAGTTTGAACAGGTCCGTGCACTTGCTGTACAAGGCATAGAAAAACTTTTTGTTCGTTGTGCTGAGCTACTCAAAGCAAATAAAAAAGTTGCAGAAAAAAGAGATAAAAAACAGTCTGGAGCATTGTTTAGTTTAAAAAATCGGTTATCTTCATAACAGGTTTTAGTGGACATCTTTTTTCATTGAGAACACATGGATATTATATCGTTTTTTACAAACATCAGTAGCGCAGACTTTTTCAAAAAAAATAAAACGATCTGCTTTTCTGGGGCCAAAGAACATTGCCCCGTTCTTTTCTTTTCTCTTTTTTTAAAACATCTCAAATCAGTTTGTTCTGATTCAGTGCAAATCATTGATTGTCAACAACAAGAGCTTGCGTCTATTTGTGGGCAGTTAGCAACCAGTTTTTTAGGCAGCTCTACTATTTTTTGGTGTACAAATATTGGAGTATGCAAGCCGAAAAAAAAGAAACAGCTTTTGCAAACTATAAAAAATTATTCAGGACCTAATGTGGTTCTTTTTTTTGCAGATGAGACGGTTTCTTTTACAAAAAAAGATGTTGATCTGTTTTTACAGCTGCCGACAAAAGTTGACGAAAAACTATTTGCAAAACTTGCACCAATTTTGACAGGAAGGGTTTCTGACAAAGCGGTTCGTTCTTTGTTTAGCAAATCATCTGCAATAGATTTGGATGCCGCTTGTTTGTTGTTGCAGTACTTGCAGCTGCTTGGCAGAAACGGTACTAGTTTTGTGCAAGAGTGGTTGCATAAACTTATTGAGCCAGAACATTCGCTGCAAAGTTTAAGCGGCAGTTTATTTGCAAATGACAAAAAAAAGTTTTTTTCTTTGTGGAAATCTTTGGGCAAAGAGTATCCGCCCCAGTTTTGGATTTCGTTTTGGTCTGAGCAACTTTGGCGGGCATTTTATTTTGTGCAATATTCGAAAAGAAGACAGTTTATTGAGGCAAAACGTATTAGTTATCGCTTGCCGTATAGTTTTGTTAATGGGAATTGGCGCAGGTGTAGTGCAGACCAGCTGTCCCATGCACATCAACTGCTGTACGACATTGATTGCTCGTTAAAAAATGGCGGCCATGAGCGGTCGCTAGAACTTGTCTATACAAACTTTTTTTGTTCTCAATAGGGGGCTTTCTTATGGAAAAAAATATTGTTTTTGTTTGTCTGGCATTATGTGTGATTGGGTTTCCATCTATGGCTTTTGGTTCACAAAATAATTGTGAATGCTTGCAGAAATATGAAGAGATCCTGGCCCCGGTTCAATTGATTGAGACTTCTTTGCGCCCGTTGTGGAGTTATGCTTCTGAGTTTGAAAGAAGTTGCAAAGAAAAGGAAGGAACAGCTTGGAAAAAACATGCTTGGATTTGGTCTGTTGTGGGTGGCAGCTTTGGGGTTTCAGCACTAGTTGTTAGGTCTAGAAAGTTGAAGATTATCTTGGGAGCAACAGGGTTTGGTCTTAGTACGATTAGTAGTCTTTGTGTTTATGGAGACAATTTGAGAAAAAAGAATAAAAGCAATGAGTTTGGTAAAAAAGTTTTAGAAAATGAGCAGAACCTAATAAATTTGAAAAAAATATGTAAAAGTATCAGTGATTGTCAAAATCAAGGATGTTCCTTTTAAGATCCCCATGATTTTGGGAAAATGAGAGGGGTTGTGAATAGGTACGATCAATGGTTGGAGCATTTTAAACGAAAACAAAAAAAATAAAGAAGAAATAGTCCCTTGGAAAGAACTGAAAAAAACGACAGCGATTCTGGTTGAAGCCTTGGATATTTTTGAACCAAAAGAGAAAGAAGACACTCCATGAAAAAACATATTTTCTCCCTCCTTTTTTGCAGCATGTTTTATGTTGTTGGCACAATGCAAGGTATGCTGGACCCGAAAAACTTTATTCCAGAGGGAACATGCAAGCATCAGTTGTGCAGTAAAGCTCAGTTGGCAAAGACTACTTTAGTTGAGCGTCAAAAATCTGTGGATGCTTGGAAAGCACTTTATTATAAAGATCATACACCGCAAGAGGCTCGAGATATTCTTAAGACACTCGGAGCGTTGCAAAGTCCATTGCTTCTTTCGATTGAATGTAATGTTGAAAAAGGCTGCAGGTGTAAATTTAAGCATGATGCGTACGCGAAAACCTTAAAGTTCTTTTGGCTTGATGAAAAGAAAAAAGCTTCCTAAATCGGGTCTTTAATCAAAAATTCTACTACTGGTATTCCCGCTCAAGAATTTCGAAGTATGGTTTTAGCTGGAATAGTTTTCCTCGCTTTTGTTCTGTTTGTTTCATTAAAAAGCCGAGTTCCATAAAATCTGTAATTATTTTGTTTGCCGTGTTGTATGATACATCTAGTTCTGAGCTGAGTGTTTGAATATCTATGACTGGGTGATTGAATAAAATAGAAATTGCTTTCAACCGTGTACCTTTTCCCTTTTTCAGCTTTTCAGATTCAGAGATTGTTGCAGTCATTTGCACTTCTAATTCTTCTATATCTTTTGCTCGCTTGTACGCGTCAATGCTACTGTCTTTGATGACAGAAAGATAATATCGTATCCATCCTTCAAAATCCCCATCTGTTCTAACGGCATCAAGTGTTTGATAGTAGCGCATATTTCTTTTTTTAAAATAGTACGAAGGGTAAATGATTGGCTCAGAGAGTACAGCGCTTTGCACAAGCATAAGCACAATGAGCATTCTACCAATTCTTCCGTTGCCATCTAAAAATGGATGAATGGTTTCAAATTGGACGTGTGCAAGGCCAGCTTTTATTAACGCAGGAAGATCATCTTCCACATTGATATATTTTTCCAAATCGGACATAAGTTCTGGAACCATCTTTGCTGGTGCTGGAATAAGATTACCAACGCGAACCGCTTGCTTTCGGTAGCTTCCTGGGGCAGACTTTTCACCTTCTCCGTTCTGCATTAACTCTTTGTGTGCGGCCAAGATAACGCGAGATACGATGGGCAAATTTTTTTCTTGAATATCGGCCAAGGTTTTATATAGCGCTTCAGTATAGTTGAGTACAAGCTGAGTGTTCTTGTCTGGCTTTGTTGCGAGTAGTGGTTGGGTATACAGATTCAGAAGCGTTGTATTTACACCCTCGATTTCAGAAGAAAGAAGTGCCTCTTTGTTAACATAAGCTTTGATGAATCGCTTGATGTTTGGAATTCGTTGCGTCATCTCGTTTAGTTTGCCCAGATGAAGCATTGCCTGACCGTGAAGTTCCATAGTTTGGGGGTCTAGTCGCAGTGGAGGGTTGTTTGGTGGCAGCGAATTGGGGATAAAATAGGTCACATTTCCTAATGTTTCGTATGTGCCAGTTTTACGCATTTTGGGCCTTTTATTTCAATTAAAAGCTTTTAATTGAAATAATGCTATCATTTTTTGTTGGTTATTTCAATGTTGATGCCGATATTGAAATAACTTTGCTTTTTTTAGGCCGTTATTTTACTGTTGATTCCTAAATCGGGTCTTTAAATCGATCTGGTTGAATAATGCCGCCAGAAATAATAAGAGCCATTGCTTCTTGGTGGCTCAAATCTAATACCCGAATATCTTTTTCTGGCAAAATTACCAAATATCCTGTGATTGGCGTTGGTGTTGATGGCACAAAAATACTGAAAAACTTTTCATCTTTATTTGGTGGCAGCTGACGGGCTACTTCGCTCGTTAAAAAACCGACACTGTACATACCTGGGCGGGGAAATTCTATTAACACTACTTTTTTAAAGCTTAACTTATCTTGTGCACTAAACGCATGTACCAGCTGTTTGATGCCCGTGTAAACTGGGCGAACAAGTGGAATCTTGGCGATCATTTTTTCGACTGAATGGATGATGGAGCGCAAAAACAAAACGCGCAGCAGGATGCCGAAAAATAAAACGATTGCGATAATTAAAAGTAATTCAGAATAAGGAACAGCTTCAAAAAATGTTGGGCGTAGCTTTCGTAAAGGTTCCAGCCAACCTTCTAGCATTCGATAGGCTAAGGTAAAAACAACAATAGTCAGTGCAATTGGCAAAACGGTAACCAATCCATTTAAAAAAAGTCCCCAGATAAATTGGAATGGTTTTAAAATAAGTGATACGAGTTTTTTGAGCATGAGTTTCCTTTGGCTTTATCCCAGCTCTTTCTGCAACCTTTCTACTAGTGTAGCACAAACAGCCTGGGCAGTTTTTTCTTCTTTTTCCTCTACCATAACCCGCAAAATTGGCTCTGTGCCAGAATAGCGCACCACTGTTCTACCAGCAGGAAGGTTTGTTTGCGCTTGCGCAATAATTTCTGCCAGTGTCCCCGTTGTTATATCTTTTTTTTGCGTTACGGGAATGCTCATATTTATTTGTGGGAATTTTTCAAATGTTTTTAGATCCCAATTATCGGTAAGCTTTGCGGCTTCTGCAACGCGGAGCGCCGCAAAAATACCGTCACCAGTGTTTAAATAATCTCTGCAGATGACATGGCCAGATGGTTCTGCGCCAAGAGAAAGTTTTTGTTTGGTTAATGCTTGAGCGATATGTTTGTCGCCAACTTGTGTACGAATAAGTTTTTTGTTTTGTTTATGCAAAAAAGCATCAAGGCCATAATTGCTCATGATGGTACCAACAACCGCTTTTTCTTTTTGATATTTTGGATGAGTACTGAGCAGTGCAAGAATATCATCGCCATTTTTTATTTCTCCATGTCGATTAACCACAACCACCCGGTCACCGTCTCCATCGAACGCAAAACCGATGTCCGCTTTATGTTTTATAACCGCTTTTTGTAATTTTTCTGGATGCATTGCGCCGCAGTTTTGGTTTATATTTGTTCCATCTGGATCGTCGTGAAGATAGATTATGTTTGCGTTGTCAAATTCCTCGAAAACGTTTTCTGCAATAAATGAAATTGCACCATAGGCGCAGTCAACAATAATTTTTTTGTTTGCTAAGAAGGTTGTGTCTTTATCAAATTCTTTGAGCAGGTCCATACAATAATTGAATTCAGCTATTCCTTTTTGGATAGTTTCAATACCGAAAGAATGATATATGGTTTCAATGTCAAAAGAATTGCATGGCGATTTTTTTGCTGTTAGTTGCTGGAAAAATAAGTCAGAGATAGCCTGTTCGTCATCTCTGCTGAGTTTTCCTTTTTTACGGTCGAAAAACTTTAGGCCATTATATTCATATGGGTTGTGTGACGCTGAAATTACTATTCCCAGGTCTACTTTGGATGCCTTAACGATTTGAAAAATTCCAGGGGTTACAAGAGGGCCAACGTCTAAAATATCTAATTTATGAGGCAGTATTCCTGTTTTAAGTGCAGATTTTATAAAGTCACAAGATTCTCTTGTGTCGTTGCCAATAACTATCGGTTTTTCGAGTCCATATTTTTTTTGAGCCCATAGGCCGATTGCTTGCCCGAGAAGAATTAAAGAATCAATATCAAGGGGAAATTCACCAACTTTTGCGCGAATGCCATCTGTGCCAAAGAGATTTTTTTCCATGTTGTTCCTGTCGTCTTATGATGTTTGCTCCACTTGTACGTCCAATTTGCTGCTTGGTGACCAACCAGTTATTTTAACATTTTGCGGGAGCATCATCTGTTTTTCTGATAGTGCTACTTTGTTTTCACCTTTTTTAAGGGTGCGACTATCAATATGAACGGCAGTGCTTTGTGTGTCAAGCAAACGTAGGTCTGCTCGTTTGCCGGAGAGGTTTATTTTGATTGAGTCCGGTGCGGCAATTTTTAACCCTTGTGCTGTTTCATAAAAGCAAACTGGTGCTTCTATCCAAACATCATCTGCGTGTGACTTGTTAATCATAGACCAGCTGGCGTAAGCCAAAATGAGAGAAAATATTTTAAGCTGCACGTTGTTCAGAAGAACTCTTCTTATGAACGCCTTCATTCGCTCTAGCTCCTAATTGAGACGACGGTTTTGAAACTACATACTTTTTAATCAACTCTAAGGTTTTGGTTGCGTGCATTCGATCCACAACCATACCGTTTATGACTACATCAAATGTTCTACTTGTCGGACTGATCTGAAACACAATCGCATCAGTTTTTGCAGTGAAAAAAATTGCCAGCTGTTTCCATTCGGGTAGTTCTTTTGCAGATGAAGTAAATTGATATTTTTCAGTGACTCGTTTCCAGTACGTATTGATACCAACCAGTTTGCCTTGGGTATCCAGCCAGATCATGCGATGCTGATCAAACGTAGGGCTATCAAGCAAAATATCCAGCAAGCCTTGGTCAAGTCTTGCTTCAAATTGTAGTTGTGTAACTAAAAGAGTTTGCAAAGAATCGGTTTGTTCAATAACGCACGTGATGGTTTTGCCTTTGTTGATGGCGGTGACACTTGTTTTAATGAGTGTGTCTAACCAATCAAGTTGAATGCGTTTTGCAGGAGTTATGTTTTTCAGTGCTACGACATTGCGTTGTAGCTGGTCTTGATGAATCAAGATAAAAATCATCGCCGCAACAGGACCGAGCATTAACAATGCATAGCTGATGCTTGTTAGTTTTAGCAGATGTGCACAAAAGGCGATCGCGCAGTAGCTATAAAAATACGGTAGGAGATTTTTTTGCTTGTCTTTTTTTAGCCAAAGCGCTGCATAATAAAAAATTGCTGCGAAAAAAATAATTTCCAGCAAATCCCTCCAATAAAAAAAAGAGTTGTAACTTAAAAACAGATTAGAAAGAAATTGTAATACGCTCATTGCTCAGCTCCCCTTCTTTTTTTTGTGTGGCTTTTTTCCTTTCTCATGATCTTAGAGGAATTTTTCTTTTTTTGCGAGAGTAACTGGAGTATCATGATAAAAACCCTTGAAACAAAAAACCTTTAGGATGTCGTTATGAAAAAAGAAATCATTTTAACCGGTGATCGTCCAACGGGTCCATTGCACCTTGGTCACTATGTTGGATCGCTTCTCAATCGAGTAAAGTTGCAAAGCGAGCACGAAACATTTGTTATGCTTGCTGATTTACAGGCTATGACAGACAATGTCGATAATCCGCAAAAAGTTCGCCAAAATGTGCTCGAGGTTGCGTATGATTACCTGGCCGTTGGCATAGACCCTAAAGTATCAACTATTTTTATTCAGTCACTTATTCCTCAAATTGCCGAACTGACCATTTTGTATTTAAATCTTGTCACCGTTAATCGTTTAAAACGTAATCCAACCGTTAAAACAGAAATCAAACAAAAAGGATACGGAGAAAATGTAACCGCTGGTTTTTTGATGTATCCGGTACACCAAGCTGCAGACATTACTGTTGTTGGCGGGACGTTGGTGCCGGTTGGGGAAGATCAGTTGCCAATTATTGAACAAACAAATGAAATCATTCGACGTTTTAATTTTTTGTACAAAACAGATCTGCTCAAAGAAGCAAAAGGACTTGTCTCTAAAATTGCTCGCCTACCAGGAACAGATGGCAAGGCAAAAATGAGCAAATCATTGGGTAACGCAATCTTTTTATCAGATGATCCAGACACCGTAGCCAAAAAAGTTATGAGCATGTACACAGACCCAGACCATATTCGTGTAGAAGATCCAGGCAAGGTCGAAGGCAACACGGTTTTTTCTTATCTTGATATGTTTGATCCAGATAAAACAGAAGTGCAAGCATTAAAGCAGCAGTATCGCAAGGGTGGTCTTGGCGATGTAAAACTCAAACGTCGCCTGATTGAAGTATTGAACAATCTTTTAGAGCCTATTCGTGAAAGACGCAAAGCGTTTGCAAAAGATCCAGCTAGTGTCATGCAGATTCTGCTTGAGGGATCCAAGAAAACTGAGGCTATTGCAGCTAAGACAATGCAATCAGTTCGTAAGGTGTTAAAGCTGGACTATTAAGCATTTTTCATTTCTTTTGCTAGATACCTTTGCTATTTTTTATTTCCCTTTGCTAGCCTGAACATGATCAAAAGAAGGGCTAGGGGTGACAAGGGGGTACAATGAAGAGGAATATCTTTCCAATCTTAACCATTATATTATTTGTGTTTATTGTTGGCGTTGCCATATTTCGTATGATTTACCAAGTGCGCGTCAGCTCAGATCAAATTATTACGCAGGAAGTACTGCAGCTGGTTGAAATTTTTGAACGCATCGACAAAAAATGTAAAATCATCGACTTTGATTATCAAAAAAACAGAATCGACTTTTTAACGGTAAAAAAAGATGGTTTTGTCTCTTCTGAACTTGGTTCCATGAATTTAACCTATCCAGATCAGTGGGAAGGGCCGTACGTCAATGACAACCCGACCATTCAAGGCAAGCATTATCTGATTGTTAGAACAAAAAAAGGATACTTTATCACGCCTGGTGAAGGCGTTGCACTTGCTAGTGGAAAAGTTGTTGGCAAAGATATCAAACTGGACGAAGATGCAGATATTCCTGCGTTGATGGCTGACCCGGAAGGGTTACAGTTTAAAGGCCGAGCGTTGGCGGCGCCATTGCCAGTTGGTATGAGCAGTGCACAAGAGGTGTTGCTGGAAAATATCATGCGGGCAGATGATAGTCTTGTTTCGTATCGAGAGAGCTAGAAAGGGAGACTTTTGTGAAGAACTTTGCAAGAAAAGGCAAACTATTTTTGCTGCTTAGTGTTGGTCTTGTCCTGTTTGGAGGTTTGTATTTGGTTCATGTAAGCGGAAGCAGTGATGGCAGTTGGGGTGTACGGGAAGAGCCTTTTGAGCCTGGTAAAACTAAGCTGTTAGAAAGAAAAGGGCAAGCGGAAAGGTTTCGGACGCTTATGGCAGAAAGTGTTCTTGAAAAATTTGAACCAGGAACTGAGTTTTATCTCAAGATTGACGATGAGTCTTACAAAATTTTACCAAGAGCTCTTGATTTGTCAGAAGTTTTAAGCACTCAGGCGGGAATAAAAGAGGCGGAAGATGGAAGGGTTGAGCTTGATCTGAGGGCATTCTTTTTTGGTCGCAATTCAGAGGATGAGGATGTTAAGCGATTTGCAGATTGGGCTGAAGAGGTTGAGCCTGAAGATATTAAGTTGTTTGTAGATCTATTAGAGGCAGTAGCCAGAGTAACTCCTTCTGAAGATATTGATTTGAGCAAGTTCCGAAATGCAAGTTTAGAGCAGCTTTCCAGGCTTATTATGCTTGCTGATTTTTTCGGAGCAACGATGGAAAAAAGAGTTGGCAGGATTATACTTCCGTCTGCTCTAGAGGTTTTTGCAAGTTTCTTTGCAAGAAAAATTGAACCTGAAATAAACGAAAAAACATTGAAAGAATTTTTTGCAGGCAAAGAAAATATTTTGTCTAAGATTGTTGATGGTTTGCCGAAGGGGCCATCAAGGATTTTGGTGGATGAATTGTTTTCGAAACAAAAGGCTTTTTTTAAACCCATTTCCTTTCCCTTTCAGGGCGCTGAATTGCTGGCTGGACTTCCTGGTGGAAGGCTTGTTGTAGGGGCGTGGGGGCAAAAGAGTAAGATTTGGGATGTGTCTACAGGCAAAGTGTTGAAAACTTTAGATCATTCACTTGATAGTTCGGTTGTTGCGCTTTCGAATGAAAAGATTGCTGGCATTTTCTTTAATGGCGGACATCGTAAGGTTGGAATTTGGGACACTTCTACAGGTAAAAAGCTGAAAACTTTGGACGCTACGTTCCCTAAGCAAATTGCTGTGCTTTCGAGCGAAAGACTTGCAATTGCATTTGCAACGCAAACTTTTTGGGATCTTATAACCGAGCACATGAAGATTGGGGTTTGGGATGTTTCCAACGGCAAGAGGTTAAAGTCTGAAGATGCTCCCGGTTTGGATGTCGGTTTTCCCAATATGATCGCAGCACTTTCATATAAAAAACTTGCTATCATAAGGTCTGTTTTTAGAGAAGGCAACTTGGTTAGCAAAGTTCAAACTTGGGATGTTTATAAAGGAAAAAGCTTAAAGACTTTAGATGTTCCTGAGCTGCCTGTAGGGGTAGTTGCGCTTGAAGATGAAAAAGTCGCTGTTCAGTTTTTAACTAATGAACAAGGCGAGAGAACCCTTCGAAAGGTTGAAATTTGGGATGCATTTACAGGCGAAAAGATTAGGCCTTTAGGTATTTCTCTAAGATCGAGGGAGAGTCTGGTAGGACTTTTAGGAGGAAAGCTTGCTGCTGGTATAGAAGGGAAAGGACGGGGTAATGACAAGATTGAAATTAGGGATGCGTTGACAGGTAAAATGCTAGGATCTTCAGATCCTTTTGGCAGGCTGGTGAAGTTGGTTGGGCTTTCTGATGGAAGGCTAGTTGTTGAGTTCATGAAAGATCGTTTTGGTTACAATGGATTTGGTGTTTGGGATTTATTGCCTTTTTACAAGCTCTACAAAAATCTAAACTTTGAACAAGCACTTCTGGTGAAATATTTAGTTATACAAAATCGGGCAGGCAAAATAGTTGAGGAGACAGAGAAATTCGAAGAAATTTACGAAAGCTTGCCAGAGAGAACGACGAAGCTTCTTCATAAACTTGATTTATATTTCTCAGAGTTTGAGGAGCTGATTATTGACAAGCCTGAACCATCAGATCCAAACTGGGAGTTTAAAGAGCTGATTATTGACTAAACGCGCTGTATAAACTTCGCATCAAGTTTTTTTGTGCCGCTGTTAAATTTGACCGTTAAGTAAATCTTAGCGGTCTTTTTTTCAATCTTTTGTATCAAACCAATGCCAAACTTTGGATGTTTAACCGGCTGATTTTTTTTGTAAAAAGATGTTTGCCCGACTGCTTGTTTTGAACTTTTTCTTGTAAACAATCGTGTTGTTGGGGCCTTTCTTGTTGGCGTTTTTGCTTTTGCAGTTTTTTTGGCTCCGCCAAAAGTGAATACTTTTGATGAGCTTTTTGTTTTTCTACTTTTTAGTCCAAGCCAGCAAGCAAAAATGTTGTCAACATGGCGTAGTTTTTCATTCGAACAATCGTGATGCTGAAATTTTGGCGCAGGCATTTCTGCCAAAAACCTCGACGGCCGCTGAATACTCATCTGCCCATAGGTGTATCGATATTTTGAATGTGTCAGCAGCAAACGCTGTTGTGCACGGGTTACACCGACATAAAACAGGCGCCGCTCTTCTTCCACTGCATCAGAATCAACAAACGACCGGGAACTTGGCAGCAGGCCATCTTCCATGCCCACCAAGATAACCGTATCAAATTCTAATCCCTTTGCCGCATGGAGTGTCATGAGCGAGACGGCAGATGTTTTTTCTTCTTCGTTTGGAGCTAAATCCTGCATCAAAGCAACTTCATCTAAAAACTGTCCAATGCTGGTTGTGCCCTGTTGTTCTAAATAGTTTACTGCGCGCAATAGTTCTTTGACGTTCTCTGTTCGTGATTGTGCTTCTTGTTGATCGTAGCTATTTTTCAGGTGCGTTAAAAAACCAAGCGAAATAATAATGCTTTCCAGTGCAGTACTTGTTTTTGTTTTGGCGTCACATTGTGCAAAGATTTGTAAAAACGCCTCGACCGATTCCTGTTTTGTGCGTGTTAAAATTTTGTCGTGCAAAATATCTTTTGCGACATCAATAAAATTGAATAATGATTCTTGGGACCAGCGTTCATAAAATAATTCTTCAAATTTTGCACCAAGACCACGTGCAGGGTAGTTAATTACTCTAAAAAAAGATGCGCGGTCAAAAGGGTTGATAATTAGTCGTAAGTATGCAAGCAGGTCTTTTATTTCTTTACGTTCATAAAACCGTATGCCGCCAATAATTTTATATGGAATTGTGTTGCGCAGGAGCGCTTCTTCAACAGCACGAGATTGATAATGTGCACGATATAAAATCGCAATGTTTTGCAGCGATTGTTTTTCTTGTGCTGCTTGTAGAAATTGTGCAACAACGTCACCCTCATGGTACTCAGACTTGCAGGTAACAACGCGAATGCGGTCTCGAGCTGCACGGTCTGTCCACAATTTTTTTGCGTTTCTGTTTACATTATTTTTAATCACGTGATTTGCAACATCCAAAATTGGTTGCACTGAGCGGTAATTTTGCTCAATTTTTATGGTTTTTGTGCCCGGAAAATCTTTTTTAAAGTTGATAATGTTACTAACCGTTGCACCACGCCAGGAATAAATTGATTGGTCTTCATCTCCAACAACACAAAGAGAATTGGCAGTTGTTTTTTTGCCGTTTTTGGTCATATGTTTGAGTAGTTCATGCTGTACGACGTTTGTGTCTTGGTATTCATCAACCAAAAAATGAGAGATAGTGCTCTGAAATTCTTTTTTAAACTTTTTATTTTTTTCAAACAGTTTTACTGTTTCGCATAACAAATCGTCAAAGTCAAAACATTTGCTTGCTTGCTTTTCTCGTTCATAAGCGGCAAAAATCTGTTGCACAAACGGCATGGCAAATTGGTATTCACCAGATTTTGTTATGTCTGTACCGACAAGTGCATTTTTTATGCGAGAAATACTGTAAGCAACTTTTTTTGCAGTTGTTTGTTTGGTCAGCCCACCACGTTTGATGATATCGCTTAAAATTTTTTGTTTATCATCTTCATCTAAAATAGAAACGAATGGTTTTTCTAAAAGATCGGCGTTTTTTTTCAGAAGTTTTAAGCAATAAGAGTGGAAGGTGCCAACAAAGGGAACCGGGTAACCATCGGGTAAGAACTGTTTTACCCGTTCTTTCATTTCGGTTCCCGCTTTGTTGGTAAAGGTAAGAGCGATGATCTGATCTGGTGTTGCGTTTTGTTGTAAAATAAGATGAGCGATTCGTGCGGTGATCACCCGTGTTTTTCCTGAACCAGCACCAGCAACAACAAGGAAGATGCCGCTCCCTGCAGTGACGGCTTTTTTTTGTTCAGTGTTTAATTTGGTATTGATAAAATCTTTAAATGTTTTCATGCCGTTTAGTGTAAGAGTTTTGATTGTTTTTTTCCAGCACAAGTGAGAGATTGTAAGCTATTGTTTAGTTCGGTAAAATGACAGAAATTTTTTAGTTTTTATTGGAGGATGATTGAGAGTGGAAAAATGCAGCTGAAAAAGTTAGTTCGCTACACAAAAAAGGCGATACAACTTGGGCCAAAGCAAAGTTTAAAAGTTTTGCAGACCCGTGTAATAATAAATTACAAAGCAAAAAAATTAAAAAAACTGGCTCTTGCAAAAAAAGCACATCACACGTGGCAAATAATTGCACAAAAACACAAACTAAATCTATCTTTTGTCGAATTTTTACCGCAACTTAAACAAAACTGTGAAACCTTTTTCCCAGAAGAAATTTTGCAGCCACTTGAACAAGACATTGACATAGAAAAAAAGGCAGATCAGTTTGTACAAAAAAAGTTTGACCTGCTTGGTTCCGGCCCGACTAAATTTGGGGAAATAAACTGGCACGTGGATTTTCGCCTGAAAAATCAGGATAAAAAAGCAGACGTGAGCTTTTGCAAAACCCGTTTTTATCAAGAACCAGAGTTTGGTGAAAGTAAAACAAAGCAGTTTGCAAAAGATATAAAACTGCCGTGGGAACTTTCTCGGTGTTATCATTTTGCTGTTCTTGGATATGCCTACAAAAAAACAAAAAACAAAAAATATTCTGATGCCTTTTTTACACAGCTTGATGATTGGATAGAAAAAAATCCGTACCTGCTTGGACCAAACTGGATGTGCCCAATGGAGGTTGGCATCCGGGCTATTAATTGGTTGGTTGGTTTTTATTATTTTGAACCAAAAAATAAAAAATATATAGAAAGCCTCTACGATCATTTCATCCACCTAGAAAACAACTGGGAAATCTACGATTCCCGTACTTCAAACCATTATCTTTCAGATTTAGTTGGTTACTTTTTTTTATGTTTTTTCTTTCAAAATCTGCCTGGAGTTGAGAAAAAAAAACAATGGTGCTACCGAGAAATTTTGCAAGAATTTGATAAACAGGTTTTTGATGAAGGCACGGATTATGAGGGTTCAACCGCGTACCACGGCTTGGTGACCGAACTTTTTTATCTGTTTTATGCGTTGTGCAAAAAAAACAAGCAACTATTGCCAGAAAGATTTGAAAAAAAACTGGGAAGAATGTTTCAATTTCTTGATTGGTGTTGTCCATATGAAGAATCCTCACAAAATATTTATCCCACCGTTCCCTTCGGCAGCGCTCAGGATAAACTTACTTACTTCGGGATATTCTATCCCTCCGTTCGTGGTGAGCCCTGTCGAACCATGCAATTAACTGAAAAACTACCAAGACAAGATTTTTGTTTTTCGAATCTTGATTTTTTTTCGCATGGTTCGACGGAGCTCACCACGAACGGAGGAGTGGGATATTCTAGTAGAAGAGGGTTTATGTGCGGTCTGGTAAAAATTGGTGATGATGATTCGGGAAAGATTTTATTTTCTGGTATTTCAAAACAGTTACTCAAAAAATTTTCTCCCGTTCTTTTAACCGGCACAAAGCAGTTTCCTGAATTTGGTTTATCTATCATAAAAACAAAACAGTGGCACATAACCTTGCGTCATCACGCATACAAAAAGAAACAACCCTCTGGACATTTTCATAATGATGTTGGCAGCATAACTCTTGCGGTTAATGGCGTACCAATTTTGGTCGATCCGGGCAGTTTTGTGTACACAGCTTCATCGGTCTGGCGAAATAGATTTCGCTGCGCACAAGCGCATAATACGTTTTATTTGCAAGGGCATGAGCCGGTTCAGTTTGAAGATTTTTTGTTCACGTTGGATCTCTCAGAAAAAAAAGCAGAAAATTTTTCAAAAAACTTTGTTTTAAAAACAAAACATGATTTGTACAAACGGTTTGGCCTTTTCGCCCGGCGAGTTGTTTTGTTTAATCAAGAAAAAAATAGCGTAACAGTTTCTGATGTCTGGTCTGGTCAACCAAAAAAGACTGGTCTCGTTTCTTGTCACAATTTTACCCTCGCGCCAAACATAAAACCAGTTTTGCAGCAGGACGGTGTTTGGATGTTTTTGTACAACAAGAAACCAATTTTGTGTTTGCAAACAGATGACTTGCAGTTTCAGGTTGTGCCAGGGTGGTTTGCGCCGGAGTATGGCAAAAAGGTACAAACGTTTTGTTTGCGGGCCTCCTATCCTGTGGTGCCTAACAAAAGGGTAAAGATAATTCTAACTAAATAGCGGTATGGCGAGATTATCAAATGGTTTTGTTAGGTCGTGACTACCATAGTATGAATTTGGGATACCGTAAGGGAAATTGATGTCATTGCTGCAGCAGATATTTCTGGTAAAAGAAGCAGCAGGGCCAGTTGATCCGCCAGTGCTAATCCCTTTCGATCCATTGTTTGTACTTATGTCTGTTATGGTGCTGCCATCAACTTTACACTTAGTGCATGTGTTCATTCCTTCTCTAATTTCCACGAAGGTATCGGTTCCGTGAGCAATATATTGACCGCTTGGTGACCAGTGTACTGACCTGGTACTTGTTCCCGGAGTGACATTGATTACAAACGTGAGGCTTGCCCCTGAGGTTAGTCGGTCAAATTCAAGTTTAAGTACAACGGAGTTACTAAAACCTACGCAAATATATTTTCCGTCTGGGGCCCAAGAAACGGTATAAACATTTGTTCCGGTGTCTCGAATTGCTCCTGTATCGGTAACTGCCGATCCGCTAAAATAAAATATGCGTACGTCACCTGCGGTGTCCACAGTTGCAATGAATGCTCCACAAGGTGACCACTTAATGTTATTGATGGTGGGAGCGCCTGAGATGCTATGAGTGGTTAAAGCGGTTAGATAACCCTGGTTTGCTGAGTAGACTCTGATGACAGATTGGTCTCCGACAGCTAGGTAGTTTCCGCAGGGTGACCAATGAAGGTCGGTAGAACCGGCTTCTGTTATTGTGCTTATTGGCCAGCCGATGTAGCCTTCGTCTGGGTCAACAGGGTAGACTTGTATATCTCCATCTCCTACCGTTGCGATGAATTTACCGTTTGGCGACCAATCAAGGTCGACAACTGAGGTTGGTTCAGTGCTGTCGGCTTTATCTTCAAAGCTTCCACCAGTAAACTCATAAATTTGTAGGTCCCCTCCACTGTTGTCTGCAACGGCAATAAATCGTCCATCGGGTGACCATTGGGCAACATATGCCCCTGTTGCAGTTACGGAAGCAAGATGGTTGAGTGCAGATCCGGTAAAACCAAAGACATGGAGTGTGTTTGCGGCATCTACTGCTAATACATATTTTTCATCTGGTGACCAATAGACATACCGAACATTACCAGAAGGTGTGGTATCTGATGCAAGACTATTGATAGTGTCTAGGATTGTAGGTTCAATATAAATTCCGCATGTAAAGGGAATGGTATGGCCCGAGCCGCCACTACCAGTTGCATGTATCCTTTGAATTCCGCAGTTAACGACTTCGGTGTTTGCTTCTTCGCTTTTCAGTGCAATACCGTAGATGCCAAGAAGGCCTGTTCCGGCATTTTCTAGATTTATTGCAAGGCAGTTTTTTATTTGGTTGTTGCTTCCTGCGGCAATTTGAAAGCCAGCAACTTCAGTTAAGTCACTTCGTGAAGATTCTCCTTGAGCGGTACAATTTTCTATAGCGCATTCTGTGCCGGTGAGTCGAAAGCCTGTCTCGTTTATGGTTTGCACAAGACAATTTTTAATTGAAAGTTGTTCTGTTGTACAAGTGAAACCATGTGAGTAACTGTCTATTGCTTGGCAAGAAAAAATTCTGTTGTTGGTAGTTCCAGAAGAACATCCAAAACCGTTTCCACAGCTAGAGGCTGTTATGTTTTCGACGATATTGTTGTTATCACTTATCAAGACTCCATGACCACTCGTTGCGCTACTGTTTGTAACTCTACCGTTATGTACGCGGCAGTAGGATCCGCTGATTGTAATATTATTATTTCCAGAAACGGTTTGAGAGATGGTATGTTGATTCAAATCTAAATCAATGTAGTCACCACTAACGGTAATTCTTTTGGTCATATCTTCTGAAAGTTGATAGCGCCCGGCTGTGCTGAGTGTTATAGGGTCACTTCCGGAGTATGAATCAGAAATTTTGATTGGCCAGCCGGTCATGACATCATCGATTGCAGTCCATGTTCCATCAAATCCAGTTGCCATGTCAGAACTGATATCATCAATTTTTGTCTCAATGGTTGTCACAGTAGAATCAAGCTGTGCAAGGGCAGTCCAAGTGCCTCCAAAATCATTTGCTACGGAGGCATCAAGAACTTCAAGTTGACTTTCATTTGACAAGTGAACGGTGGAAAGTTCATCAGCTTGACGAGCGAGCCGCCCCAAACGAACACGGTCTGTTCTTGTTCCATCCAAAAACGCTTCTGTTACTGCTTTGGTTGGTGTTACGAAAAAAAGAATGGTTGCACAAAAGAAAAGTTTTAAAGAAAAAATATGTTTCACGACTATCTTCCTTTTTTTTTAAGAGAGTGT
>Ga0180437_10004177_pt1 | contig 20766 bp, 15 predicted proteins | sample SS_ome_4_FD_132410 | JGI IMG/M metagenome (GOLD analysis project Ga0180437, IMG submission 132410) | Hypersaline lake sediment archaeal communities from the Salton Sea, California, USA - SS_3_D_1 metaG | ecosystem: Environmental > Aquatic > Non-marine Saline and Alkaline > Hypersaline >... | reverse complement strand
TGCTCGACCGCCTCGGCCTCCGCCTGCCGCGACAACTAAAAGTTGAGCCCCGGATGTAGTGGAAAAATTTCACCGCCCACTCGAGAAAACAAGGCGTTTTGTAGAGGCAAGTGTGGAACTTGGCCTAATCGGCGTACACCGATCCCGCTTGGCGGTGGCTGAAACCAAAAAAACGGCGGCCACGCTCTACAAGAACTCAGGGTCAAGAACCAGTTACAGTTCGCCGGGCGGACTGCGTTAAGAAGCGGGGTTCTCCTGGTCTAAGTTAGCGTCTGCCTATGTTCAAGCCGATTCGGTTGCGGAAACCCTTATGGCTCGACCGTTCCGTCTCAGGACAATCCCGCTTCAGGCTGGCCTCGCTAACATGTCCCGGTCGGAATGGCACGGCCATCCGATTTCGTCGCAAGGCGCCGGGAAAGTTGGCGGAGTTCGAACTCGGCTGCCCCGCATTCGCCTTCGGCCGCGTATCGCCGCCCGTTTCGCAGGCGGTTGATCGCGAGCGAGTATTCGCCGCTTTCAATCGGCAGGTAGTCGAGAACCGATTCCAGGTACGACCAACCGATATAGGCTTCGACGTCGGCCAGCGCCACCGCGAGTTCCGCGTCGATTTCTTCCCAGATGCGCTGCAATCCATGGGCTGTCGGCAAGGAAAGTTGTTGACCCGTCATAGCTTGCTCCCTGGTACGCGTTGGTTGAAGCGGCGCCTTTTTTCGCCAGCCGCCGTGTCTGTTTCTGCAATTACTTACGATGGGCGCCGGGCGATCCTGCTGACGGCTGCTGAAAAAAGGCGGGCGCCTTGGAAGAGCCGCCGCCACGGGCTAAGCTGCCCGATGCGCCTGAGGCCGAATGATTGGTGGATTGAAGTGGCGCGGGACCATCAGGCGGTTTCGCGGAGACTTGCCATGATGAATGACGACGAGCTAAGGTCCGGCTTTGATACGACGCAATGGTCGCTCATTCGCGCCGCCGCCACCGAACCTGAGGGCGGCGACAGAGAGAGCCTGACCCGCCTGCTGGAGTGTTACCTGCCGCCGCTGCGGGCTCATTTGGTATGCCGGATGCGGCTAACGCGCCACGATGCCAACGACATTTTGCAGGAGTTCGTCGCGAGAAAACTGCTCCGCGATCGCATCTTGCTAAAGGCGGACTCCGGGCGGGGGCGGTTCCGTTCGTTTCTGCTCACCTCGCTCCGCAATTACGTGCTCGACGACTGGAAGCGGCGGCGCCCCGGCCCGCTGCCCGCTCACTTCGATTTGCCTGCCCAGTCGGCCGCGGCCGATCCCTTCGACGTGGAATGGGCCCGCGCTGTTGTGCACAAGGCGCTGCGGAAAATGCAGCGGGAATGCGAAGTACAGGGGCTGACGCGCAATTGGCGGGTGTTTCAGGAGCGACTGGTGGGGCCGATCTCGACCGGGCGGCCGGCTCCTTCCTACGCCAGCCTGGCCCCGCGGCTCGGATTCGATTCCGAGTCGCAGGCGGCCAACGCCCTGATCACCGCCAAGCGACAGTTTTGCCGGGCCCTGGCGGCGATCATCCGCGATCACGAATCCGTGAGCGCTCCCGAGGATGTCGCCGAAATCATCGACGAGGTGTGCCGCATCTTACAGGCGACGGGATCTTCCGCCCCGTGGCGGGACTGGGTTGAGGCCGGCCGTAGCGGCGAAGTCCCGCGGGAGCAAACCGGCGATTACCCGGCGCTCGATGACACGGCTCCCGATTCACTCGCCCGGCTCATGCGGCTCGATTCTTACGGTGACCCGACCTGGAGCCCGCAGGAACTAAAGCGGCTACTCGAAGAGACGCTGGCCAGGCCGCTGGTCGATTTCCTTGCAGAAGAACTCGACGCGGTTCAGTTCTTCACGGACCACCCGCATCCACGGTTGAATTCGCACAGCCTGCTGGGCGATCTCTTTCAGGACGAGGATCCACCCGTTGCATTGCTCTCCGCCGCCAAGCGTCAGGCCCGCCAGGCGGTGAAGCGGACCGCCGGCGCGGGGGCCGAGGTGAGCAGCGTGCTTTACTTTGCCAGCATTGCCGCGGCACTGGTCATGCGGGGCGAGCGGATTTCGAAGTCGTCGGACGAGATGCTGCGGAACGGACTGAGCACCTTGCAAGAAGAAGTGTGGCCCCCCGAGGGGCTGCGGCGCCTCTTTCGCGCCGCTCAGCGCCGCGTATCCTGAGCGCCGGATTATTCCAAAATCGGCTCGAACATCGGCAGGCCGTCATCGTCCATGTCGTCGTCCTCGTCAAGGTCAATTTCCTCGAGCCGCGCAATGGCGGCCTGCGAATCGAACGGTTTAGCAAAACCACTGTTTACAAGGAAGTTGCGGTAATCGTCGACTTCGTTCTGATGGAGACAGCCTTTCACGTCTACCGTCATGCTCATCTCTTGCCCGGTTTTCACATAAACGGCGTGGGTGTGCAGTCGGCTCTGTCTGTCGAACTCCATGGTGACATCGACCGGATTTCCGGGCGGTTCCTTGTGCGGCAACTCAATCCTGCCAGTTCCCAAGTGCTCGACGAGTTCGCAGTCTTCAGAATCGCCCTGGGTAATCTCGATGCGGATGTGGGCGCCGCCGGAACCTTTGCCAGTGGCCGTGAACCGCCTGGTGACGCTCGCTGGCACTGGCGTATTGGACGGAATCAGCACCCTATTTCTCATGCCGTGCTGGGTATGGACGCGGAGGCCAACCCCATGCGCAGTTACAAATCGCACTTCAGGCCTGGCGGGAACTACTGGCGCCAGATCATGGTCGGATACGAGCATCGCGGTGGGCAGCGAAGACGGCGCTTCGTCGTCGTCGATCATAATGACCGATTCAAGCTCTTCCACCTTTTGCTGGAACCGAATGGCGTCGATCTCGAGTCCCGTTTCGAGCATGTGAGCGTACGTTGCGGCCCCCAGCGCTACAGCAGTAACGGGGTTGACGGCGACATCGGGCGAGATTCCACTGGCCTGCCGCAGCATGTCGCGAACCACCGGCATGTTGGTTGAGCCACCCACCAGCACGATCCGAGTTACGTCCTTCCAGGTCAGGTTGGCGTCCTCCAAGGCCAATTCGGTCGTCAGCTTCGTGGTCTGCAGCAGATGCGCGGTGATCGCTTCGAATTCCTTTTTGGTAACGCTCGATGTGTGGTCGTGGCCGAAGGCGTGTAGCCGGATGGAAGTTTTGTGCATCCGCCCCAGTCGCCGCTTCGACCTTTCGCATTCGAGATACAGATCCTGAATAGCCTGCTTGTCTTCCCGCGGATCGTTTCCGTGTTTCTTTTTGAAGTCGTCGCAAACGTAGTCGATCAGGGCCTGATCCCAGTCGCGGCCGCCAAGCTGCCGATTTCCCTTGGTCGTCAACTCCTCGAGCAGGTTCGGGGCGATGTGGACGACCGTCACATCAAAGGTCCCGCCGCCCAGGTCGTACACGACGGCGATTTCTTCTTTGTTCACGCGGTAGAGTCCATAGGCCAATGTGGCGGCCATCGGCTCGTTGAGCGTGCCGAGCACATTCAGGCCGGCAATTTCTCCGGCCTGCTGCGTGGCGCGGCGGCGCTTCTCGGTGAAGTAGGCGGGTACCGTAATGACCGCCCCGGAGATCAGCCCGATTTGGGGTTCCGCCTCGCGGACCAGTTGGCCCAGGATCAGGGCCGAAATGCTCTCGGGCGTGTGGACTTTGCCGTTGAACTCCCGTCGCCAGTTGTCGCCCATGTTCACCTTGATGAACTGGGCGACCCGGTCGGCGTCCAATTTGGCCATCGAGAGGGCGATTTCCCCCACGATCACTTCGTCGTCGTCGAAGTAGACGACGCTGGGCATTACGGTGTTGCCTTCGCTGTCGCTGACCACGCGGGGCGTCATTTGCGCGTCCATATACGCCAGGGACGAATAGGTCGTCCCCAGATCAATGCCGACGCCTTGGTAGGCCCGCTCAGTCATGAATACCTCGCAATGCCAGCAGGATTTGCGGGCCAGCGGACGAGTAGGCCGCAGCCCCTTGCACTATCTACGACCGACCCGGAGCGGATCTCGCGCCGTTCGCCAGAAAGATGCCATTTTCCACATCTTCATTATGCATTATGCCCATCCTAACATACTCGGGTTTCCGGTCAACGCTAAGGGGGATACGCTTGTGAATCCATCCTGGCATGGTGTATAACTGCACCGTTGAAGGAAGGTTTTCCCGGCCAGCGAGCGGGGCCCACCGGGGGGACGCTCACCGAAACTGGTCGGCCGCGTTGATCTTCTCATTCCACCCGAACTACGTGGACGTAGCTGGCCACAACAAGAAACCGTTGCTGCATTCGGGGGACATCGTCGGGGCCTGTCGCATTGAGCAACTGGTGGGCCGCGGCGGCATGGGCGAAGTCTATCGGGCCGAACACCTGCACCTGCGGAGGACGGTGGCGGTGAAGGTTCTGCCCATCGACGCCGGTCGTCCCGATCTGGTCAAGCGTTTTTTGTTGGAAGCTCAGGCGGGGGCCCGCATCGAGCACCACAATGTCGTGACCATCCACGACGTCGGCCGGGAAGGGGGCGTCCACTACATCATCATGCAGTATGTCGAGGGCGCCAACCTCGCCGAGTTGCTCAAGCGGCATGGACCACTTCCCTGGCAATCGGCGGTGAAAGTGGTTCGTTTGGCCGCCAAGGGGCTGCACGCCATCCATGAACAGGGGCTGATCCACCGCGACGTCAAGCCTTCGAACATCATGCTGGCCAACGATGGCCGTGTTCTCCTGATGGACTTCGGCCTGATGCGAGCTGACAGCGGGTCGGACCTGACGGGAACCGGTGTCGTGGTCGGCACTGTCCCTTTCATGTCGCCGGAACAGTGCCAGGGGCTCGACCTGGATCGGCGGAGCGACATCTTCTCACTGGGAAGCACGCTCTACACGCTGCTGACCGACCAGCGTCCGTTCGATGGAGCCAGCGAACAAATCATCCTGAAAATCGGCAGCGGCAAGACACCCACCCCGGTCAGCGAACTCAATCCCGCGGTTCCCTTCGAGGTTGAGGAGGTGGTGAAGAAGGCGATGGCCCCGCGCCCGCAGCGGCGTTACCCCGACGCGCTGGCAATGGCCAAAGATCTGGCGGCGGCGCTGAAGTCGGGCCGGCAGCGCCAACCAGCGGAAGAGCCCGCGCTGCTGCGATCGGCGCAGTCCCAATCGCGATCCATTCCCGAATTGGAGATGGTCGATTCCGTATCGCAGGAAATCGAGCAGATTGAAGACGCCGCGCCGCCTCCCCTCTGGCCTTGGCTGGCGGGCGGGGGCGGGGTCATCGCCGTATTGTCGCTCATCCTGGTCGTGTTGCTGACGCGTCCGGAAAAAATACCGGAAGGGATGGTCTTCATTGAGGGCGGCTTCGCCCAATTGGGCAACGATGAGGCGACGCTGCGAAAGCATTTGGCGGGCGAGCTTTCAGACTCGGAACTCGATCAACTCGTCGAACTCGTCACCGAACATCCAACGTCCCGGACCTTTGTGCCGGCGTTTTACATCGACGTTCTTGAGGTGACGAATGATCAGTACGCGCGGTTCGTGCGGGCCGCGCAGCATCCTCCTCCTCCGCATTTCGTCAACGGCCGTCCCCCGCCGGGCAAGGGCGATCACCCGGTCGTAAACGTGAGCTACGCCGATGCGGAAGCCTACTCCCGCTGGGCCGGAAAGCAGTTGCCAACGCACGAGCAGTGGATTCGGGCCTTTCGGGGAGACAGTAGCCAACTCTTTCCTTGGGGAAACGAATACCAGAAGGGTCGCGCCAACCTCTCGGACAACACCAACTTCTCTTCCACCTCAGCGGTGAAGGACACGCCCCAGGACATGAGCGCACAGGGCGTCTGCAACCTGGTGGGAAACGTCTCCGAGCTGCTGCGAGGATCGACGTTTTTCGATCGTACGGAGTGGCGGGTTTCTAAAGGCGGCCACTACCTTTCGACTGGAGCGGTGCAGGGTGTCGGATCGTGGATGTACAGGTTTGCGAATGATACGGAGAAGAACAGCAAAGTGGGTTTCCGCTGCGTGCTGGAGCGACCTTAGGGGGAAGCCTTTCCAACACCGCAAGCCCTTCCAGTGAGTCGAAGGGTGAATACCGAATCTGCATTCTTGACAAAACTCCAACCCGGGCAGATAATCTCGCGCTATCGGGTGCTGCGATTCGTCGGCCGGGGGGCGATGGGTGAGGTCTACTTGGCCGAGCACCTTCCGCTGAATCGTCCGGTGGCGGTCAAGGTGCTCAACGTCGAGGGAAGCGGCGCGGAGGCGGTGGACCGTTTTCTTAATGAGGCCCGCATCTGCAGCAGGATCGAGCACCCCAATGTCGTAACTATCCATGATGTCGGTTTCGACGCCGGACTGCATTTCATCATCATGCAATATGTGGACGGACTGAACCTCGACGAGTTGGTGCGCGACTTGGGCGGCCCGCTGCCCTGGCAGGCGGCCGTGCGGTTGATCCGTCAGGCCGCCCGCGGAGTGGCCGCCGTGCACAACCGCTCTCTTGTGCACCAAGACGTGAAACCGGGAAATATCATGCTCGCGCGCGACTCGCGGGCGCTGTTGATGGATTTCGGACTGGTCCGCGACCCGAGCGCCGAAGGGCCGCGAAAACTGATGGGCACGCCCGCATACATGTCCCCGGAGCAATGCCGCGGCGGCGCAGTGGACGGCCGCAGCGACTTGTTTTCGTTGGGCGCCACCCTCTATTTCCTCTTGGTTGGCAAGCCGCCGTTTGAAGGGACCGTCGCGGCGGCGCTGCAACGGGCCCACCGGGATACCCCGCCCCCAGACCTCCTCCAGGCCAATCCTGCGGTCCCGCTGCATCTCGCGGAGGTGGTAGCCTGGGCACTGGACCCGCGTCCCGCGAGCCGGTTTCCCACCGCGGCCAGCCTGATCGCCGCGCTCAGCGGTTTGTTGGAGTGTCATCCAGGGAACAATTTACCGCGGAAACCGGAATAAGGAGCAACTCGTGGCCACCTACATCACTGTCGTCTGTCCGCAGTGCAGCAACCAAATGAAGGCGTCTTCTGACTATGTCGGAAAGCGCGGGCGTTGCCCTTCCTGCAAGGCCCTGGTCGAGATTACCGCCACGCAGGATGGCGGGTCGATCGCCACCGCGTATCCTGCCAAAGAAACCGCGCTGGCCGCGGCTCTGGAAGCGCGGGCCGGCTCGACCGAGCCAGCAGCCTGGCTGTCTGGACTGATAGGTCTAACCGCCGCGCTGTTCCTTTATGTCTGCTTTTTTGCGGTGAAGGACACGGCGGTCGGCCAGTTGTTCGTCGCACGAGGATTTATCCCTTACATCATTGTGCTGGTCACTTGCTGGGGTTTGGCGATGCTCGTGCTTAAGTTTCTGGCGGTTAAGCGGCAGAAAAGCTACGCGGACCTGGAACTCGATTTGATTCCGCTGGAAATCGGTATGCAGATCACGCCGGACAACGTTGACCAGTTCCTCAACCATATTGCCAAACTGCCGGCCGCGACCCGAGGCAGCATTCTCGGGCGACGTATTCAGCAGGCCCTGGACCACTTCAAGGCCCGGCACAACGTGCCGGAAGTGCAAAACTACCTGGCGACCCAGGCCGAGATCGACAGCTCCTCCGTCGACTCCGGCTACACGCTGCTGCGGGTGTTTATTTGGGCGGTTCCGATCTTGGGATTTATTGGAACAGTGATCGGCATTAGCGGCGCAGTCTCGGGCCTGTCCACGACGTTGGGCGCCGGCGGCAGCATCATGCAGGGTCTTGGCGGTGTGACCTCTGGACTGGCGACCGCCTTCGACACCACGCTGATCGCCCTGGTGATGGCGATCCTGCTGCTGTTCCCGACGGAATCGCTCAAGAAGATCGAATACGGGATGCTAGACCGGATCGAGGCCTTCACCAATGAATCGCTGTTGCGGAGGTTGTCCGACACCGGCGGCGGGCCCAACACCGAGGATCTGCCCGATGTGGTGAAGTACGCCCTCGAATCGGCGTTCCGCGAGCATCAGCGCTGGCTGGCCCAGTGGCAGGCCCAGGTGGGAGAGCTGGGGCAGGTGATCGGCCGCGACTTCGAAGCGGCCGCGGGGCGGATTCAGTCCTCTTTGCAGCACAACGACGCCGAACAGGTCACCAAGATTCACGAAGCCACGCACATGCTCGGCCAGCTCTTCAATCAGATGGCCGAGATGACGGCTTCCTGGCACAGGTCAGAGCAACAAATGGCGGCTCGCTTCGAGCGGATTTTCGAACACGCCAAGGGTCTGGAAGATATGGTCTCCACCACCACCATGCATCGGGACGATGGACGGCGCGACGGCCTGGCGCTCGCTGGCCTGGATACGACCGGCGGCAACGTCGACCTGGCGGCATCCGCTTCGATGGAGTTGATCGAGCAAGAGGGCGCCGACGATCACGATCGGCAGGGGAAGCGGGGAGGGATTTTCGGCATGTTCCGCCGCAAATAAGACAAGCAAGCAACCAAGAGAGTGAGGCGAGCCATGAGTCGCCGCCGCGGATCGAGTATCGGATTCGATATGTTTCCGTTTTTGAGCGTGCTTTGCAGTGTCATCGGCGTACTGATGTTGTTCATTCTGCTGATCGTCAGCAGCCGAGTGATGGCCGAGACGGCGCCGCCGCAGATCCCGCCCGCGCCGCCTCCCCCGCCTCCTCGAGAACTGGCGCCCAGGCCGAGCGGCATTGCCGAGGACGAGTACGAGCGGCTGGCGACAGAGATCCGCCGCATGGCCGCCCATCTGACTGCCCGGCAAAAGGAAGCCCAGGTCCTCAAGAACGATATTGGCAAGCTCGAAGACCTGATCGCCGCCAAGGAGGATGAGCAGCTCGTGCCGGAATACGGCAAGGACCGACTGCTCGGCGTGCAGGTGGAAAAGCCGGTCGATGTCTATTTTGACGAGGTCGAGAACGTCCGCGTCACGAAGACGCCCATTTTCGTCGAGGTCTCTGCCGACAAGCTAATCGTTCATCCGGAAAAGCGTGAGTACGGGATCGATCAATTGAAGGGTCCGCGGTCCGACCTGCAAGCCTACCTGGCCGCTGTCGACCGCCAGCGAAAGAACGAATACCTGCTGCTGCTCATTCATTCCAACGGCGTGGAGACCTACGAGAAGTTCACCGAGTTTCTGCGAGAAAAATACCCACACCCCGCGGCGCCGGCGCTTAGCCGCATCGACACGGGGGCGGAGCCGTTTTCCGACGGCTGGCTGCTGATCAGCGAGCAGCTCGCGAAGAAGCGAAACCAATGACGGAGGTCAACCATGGCGCGCTCGTCTCGCGAAAGCGATTTGGAACTGAATTTCGACGGACTGACCGACGCCACGACGAACCTCGTCGGCGCCCTGATCCTGCTCGTCATTCTGTTGGTGGGGGTGACCGTGGCGAAGCCCGAGCCCGGCGTTGGCCAGGTCCGGCCGGCCCCCATCGAGCCCGAGCCGTCGATCGAGGGCCCCCGCTCGGTGGATGAGCTGCTGCGGCAGGCCGAACTCCTGCGGGCGGAAATCGCCGCGGTCGACAACGAAATCAAACTGCTCGAAGATCGGCTGCCCGCCCTCCGCGACCGGGCCCAGGCCGTGCTCGACGGCGCCGCCAGCGCCTCTCTGCCAAAACCTGGCCGGGGCGAACTGGTCTTTCGCGTCGCCGAGCCGAGACACCATCCACTCCCGTAGGAGATTTGCCATGCGGCAAGTAGCTCGCAAACAAGTATCCCGCCGGAGGTTTCGTCTTGTCCCGATAGCGCTGGCAGCCGTCGTCGCCTCTAGCGCGCTGGTTGAAGCTGCCCGGGCACAGGTTTCCCGCGGCAGTTCGGGAGCAGGGCGCGACGCGGCCAGCTACAAAGTCAACCTGGTGCACTCGCAACTGGGCAATGCCACCGAGGAACTGCTGAAGCTCGAAAACCGGGTTCCGCCGATGGCTGAGGAAGTGCAAAACTGGATCGACCGCCTCACCGCCCTCACCAACAACCGACCAGAGAAGGTGGAAGAGACGAAAGAAAAGCCAGGCGCCGTAAAACGGGTCTTGTTCCGGCCGCCGCTCGCGGAGATGTCCCAGAAGGAAGATACCGTGACCTTTGTCATTCAGAACAATCACGTTTCAATCTCTCACGCAGAGGCCCTGAACGAAGTGTACAAGACCGGCATGGAACAAATCTTGACGGAGGCGCGAGCCGAGGCCCAGCGCGGTCAGGCCAAGACGTGGAAGGGAGAGTGGCCGGTGAGCAAAGGCGATTTCAACCTGGCCTACGACTGCGAACTTAGCGGCGCGACGCTCAGCTACCGGACGTACACCACCCGCAAACCGAACCAATGGGGAGAGGCGGCGTCGGCGATTAACGATCCGGGCTCCGAATTCCGCCGAGCGCTTACCGCCGCCGATCCCGCGAAGGTCATCGTCCGCTTCTTCGTCTATCCCGATAGTTTCGAGTTGTTCCGCGAGGCCCGGAATTACGCGTGGAAGGGGCGGTTTGAGGTTGGGTGGGACCCGATGATCTCAGGCAGCAATCTCGGGTTCGGCGGCGTGAGTGGCTTCACACGGCAGTAATCCCGTGCGGCGGGCTCCGCGACAGTCAGCCCGGCGTCAGGTTCAGCAACCAGCGTCAACCATGCGACAGACTTTTCCCTGCGAATGCGGCGCCGCAGTTCCCTTCGAGGAAGAGGATCGCGGCTTTGAGGTATATTGCCCCTCGTGCGGCGCGCTTTGTGTTGCGCCAGCGGCGGAAGAAGCAGGCGAAGGGATTGCGGAAGAAAGCGACGCTGCGTCTGCCCTATCTTCCGCCGGACCGTCACAACCGGAGGAAAGAGTTAAGGACGAAGCGACCGCCGCGACCGACGGTGAGTCCTCGCCGGTAGGCGTTGCGGCTTCCCACGTCGACGAATCGCCCGCGCCCGATGAAAAGGTTTCTGTCGAGCCAACCACTCCCACCGGGTACCGTTCGATCTTCTCCGCCGCCGCCGTCGATGCCATCTCCGAGCGTTACACCGGCGAAACCGCTTGCTTCTGCGGCGAAGTCATCAAGGTCCGTCTCGAAGACTTTGGCGGCAGCGTCTATTGTCCCTCCTGCGGGTCCGAGGTCCGGGTCGGGCCGGAGATGGATCGCGACACTACCGGCAAAGCCTTGAAGGCCAGGGAAGCGGAAGAAACGCCCGATGTCCCCCGCGCCCGGTTTCGGCTGTTCTCCACGCCACTGCGGTCGCTGGCGTCGCTCACGGTGATCGGCCTGGCGATTGCCGGCGGGTATTGGACCTGGACAGAGCGCGAGCAAGTGCTGGTGACCCTCGGAGCGATCGATCCGCCGACCGTTTCCAGCGAAGGCGCCGAGGCGGAATTCCGCCCGGAAGACGTCACGCCCGAGATCATTGCCGAGCTGGCCGACGAGGAAGACCCCTGGCAGGCGCTGCTCAAGGCGACAGCGTGGTCCCGCGGGCTGAAGGAACACGCGATTCCCGACGATGACCCGCGGTGTCAGCAGCTTCGCGAGATGTGCCAGCACATCCTGGCGACCCACAAGCAGCAGATGACGGAGGCGATCGCTGGCCTGGCCAAACAAGAGGACGCCAAGCAGGCGCTTGAGCAGGCGGAGGAATGGGGACGGTTGCTGGACGAGGCGCAACTCGCCGAAGATGACGAACGGTTCCGCCGGCTCGCCGCGGTGATGAAGAAACTGATCGAGCGGGCCCACCTAATCACCGGCGAGATGATCGCCAGTTTGCTGAAGCGGGAAGACACCTATGACGCGTTGGTGGACGGCCAGGTCTGGCTGGAGGAGTTGAATGCCCGCGAAACCCCGGAGGATGACCCCCGCCGCCCCCAGTTGGTAAAGGTCATAGCGGAGTTGGAGCGGCGGCTCATCCCGGCGCCGGCCAAACCACACCCCTGTTTTTCGGCCTTCGAGGAGGCTGTCCAGGAGCTCTTCGAGCGGCTACAGGCAGAGGACCTGGAAGGCGCCAAGCGGGCTCAGGCGGCAGCGGAAAAGGTCTTCCAACAGAACGCCGATCTTCTGGCGAATCGCACCTGCCGCTATCTGACGCTCAAGGCCCGCCTCCGCCAACTGCTGCTGCTTGCCGAGGGCGTGGCCGTCATTCGCAAGCAGTTCGACAAGGCGGAGGAACTGCTGGCCGGCGGTACCCTCGATCGAATCACCGACGTTGTCGAAACCAAGGCGCGGCTGGCGCTGCTGGTGTACATCACGCCCGTCACGCCGGAAGAATCCGAGGAATTCAAGCAGCGAATGCAGAAGGTGGCCAGGGATCTCAAATTCGCGATGGGTAAACGGGCCATCGACGACGCCAAGCGATGCCATGCGGCGGGGGACGCCGTGGCCCAAGACCGGCAGGTAAGCCGCGCCCACGAGTTGCTCCCCGGCTTTCCGGAAAGCGAGGTGGCCCCGCTGCTCAAGCAGGTCGAGTCGTGGCGGAAGGAGTCGCAGGAGCGGTCCTCCGGCGCCAGTCATCCCGCAAAGGAGACCTCGTCGCTGGGGCAGGAGTTGGCCCGGCGGGACGCCTACGAAGCGGCCCTGGAGCACTACGGCAACCCGTCCCGCCGCGCGGACTTCCTCGCCGCCGCGTGCCATGCCCACGAACAAATCGCGGCGTCCGGCGGCGGCGAGTCGCTCAAGAAGATCGAGAGCCACGTGCTCGATTTGTTGGAGTCGGAATTGTCGCTCTTGTTGATGATGCAGCGAGATCTGACGGACGACCAAATCGTCGAGCGGCTGGCGATGGTCGGCCGGGCGCTTGCCGCCGCCGAGCCCTGGAAGAACGTGCCCCGCTGGAAGGCGCTCGACGGCGCCGTCCGGCAACGCGGAGACGAGCTGGCTCAGCAACTCATCCGCAAGGCGATCGGCTTGGCCAGGGAAGACCGCCTCCCGCAGGCCGTGGCAGCCATCACTCCCGCCTTGGAACTCGGCCTGCCCGAGACCGCCGCCCGGGCCCAGCCGCTGCATGCCAGGTGGCAGGAGGAACTCAAACTGCGGGCCGACCGCGCCGCGGAAATCGCCGCCTGGGAGCACATTCAAACCCTGGTCCAGCAGCGCCGCACGCTGGCGGTTTGGCAGGCGCTGGAAGTTTTCGTCCGGCGGTATCCGCAGGGGCCGCATCGCGCGGAGGCGAACCGCCTGGGGGAAAACATCCGCAAGTTTATGGAAGAACGCTTTGATACTGAGCTGGACCGCGTCCGCCAAATGGCGATCGATAACGACTGGGCCGAGGTCTTTCGTCGCATTGGGTTGCTCAAGGCCGCCGCCACCACCGACGAGCAGAAGGCCCGGCTCCAGGCCCTTGTCGAGAAGGCCAACGAACTGAAAGACCGGGTCGAGGGAGAGTATCGCCTGCTAGGCAGCCGAAAGCAGATGTTTACGCCAAACGACATTATCCACGTGCTACGCGTCGTTGGGCTGTTTGTCGCGATGCACCCGGACGACGAGGAGGCGTCCGCCTTGCTGGCAGAAGCAAAACGAAGGGGCGCCGAGCGGGCGGCGCTCCTGATCGAGCAGGCCAAACGCTTCCGCCGCCTCAAGCCGGAACTGTTTCAGGAAAAGCTGCGGATGGCCTATTACCTTGATCCGAATGGAAAACACGGGGCCGAAGCACGGCGGTTGCTGGCGGAGGCATAAGCGCGATCCGCCCGTTGCCGAACGCGGCAAAGACTGGTATTGTGGCGTTACCAAGCATGGTTAATCGCCGGGATTCTCAATCCACACACTTCAAATTTCCGGGCGGGTTGAGTGTGCTGCCGGGACAGGGTGATTTGCAGGCGGGCGGTGGCTGACGAGTTCCGCGGGCGCTTTCATCAGGGGACCAGCGATGGCGGCCAGTTTGCGTCAATGGCTCGACGAAGACGCCCCGCCGGCGGACTTCTATGAATTGCTCGGCGAGGCCCGGTTCGAGCCCGACCGGGATCGCCTTACCAAAAGCATCCGCAGCCTGATGCGTCAGGTGATGGAGCTTCAGAATCATTCGAACGCGGCCACAGCCCGCAGGGCCATCCAGTTGCAGGGGGAACTCGGCAAGGCGGAACGGCTGGTGGTCCACCCCAGTGAGTTGCGGGACTATCACGTCCGGATGCTGGAGGACGTTCGCGCGGCGTATCAGGGTCTCGGGGACGATGCGGCGTCGTGGTCGAAGCACCGCCTGGGCGGTTGGCTCGAGAAGGAGCAGCGGATTCACCCGGCCTGGTCGGCCGCCGTCGCCGACGCCCTGGTCTCGCCCACCGGCGACACCGCCGTGCAGCGGCTGGGCGACACCATCCGCACGGCGAGTGAACCGAAAGAGGAACCCAAAGGGAAACCGGAAGACAAGCCGAGAGAGGAACCGAACAAGTGGCGGCGGGCGGATGCCGGTTTGGCCACGCAGCCAGCGGGCGAAAGCAGCGTCTTCGGCCGGGGAGACTCGGCGGTTCGTCGCGGCGGGGGCTCGGCGCCTCGACTGGGCGACTCGGCCCGCGGGCGGTCACGGCAACTCGCGCACGACTCGGCCGTGCGAACCCACGGGCCGGGAGATTCGGCGCGGCGGTTGCCGGTCGCTAAACCACTCGAAGAACGGGCGAAGAAGCCGCCGCCACTCCGCAGCCGACCGCCGGTCGTGGGCCGGGGCGCGGGAGCGGATTCACTCCGTCCGGCGCCAAGCGCGGCCGGCGAAGGGCAGCCTGGAGACGCGGAATTGCTGCCCGAGCGGCGCAGCTTGCCAGTGGCACTAATCACGACACTCGCGGCCGGCTTTGGCGGCATTCTGCTGGTGGCGGGGCTCGTGCTCCTGCTTTTAACGCGCGAGTCGGAGAACAACGAGAGTGGGCAAGGGCCGTTCCCCGCCGACGAGACCGCAGACGTCGAACCGCAACCTCCACAGCCTCCCGACCAGAAACCCGGCGCCCCGCCCGTTGGCGTCCGCGTAACGTGGACGGGTACCCTCCAGGTAATTGAGGGCGTTCGTGGAACGCCCGTCGAAATCCACTTCGTCATCCGCCGCGCGGGTGTCCAAGGTCCCCACGCAATGTGCGAGTGTTTCGCGCAGGACGAGAAGTTTGCGGCGGACCTCCGCGACTACGTGACACTGACGCAACTCCAAGAACAAGCTGTCCCATTCGATGGCGTGCGGGTTCCCGACGCAGTCCGCCTTACGGGGGTTGTCGCGGCGGGCGACGAGCTGAAGTACGCGATCGCGACCACTACCCAGCCACTCCGCGTGCGAGTGGAGTCGGTGGAGCGCGTCCAAGATCCCGCCTCCCGCGCCGTCGTGGGCGGCCGGCGGCGCGACCCGAGTTCGTTCCGCCAGGCGAACGCGAAGGATGTGAAGCTGATTGAGATGCTGCGACTGGCCCCCAGTAAAGGTGAACGCGTTGAGTTTCGCGGTAAGTATCTCGGGCAGGATGAAGTTCAGGGGGTCACCATGACTCTTATCGGCGCCAGCGCTGGCGGTCGAAAGATCGCGGTTAGGAGCGCCGAGCGGCTCCTCTCGGGCCTGCCCTTGGGCGCCGAGGTGGACGTGCAGGGCATCGGCACTGGCGACTACATGACGCCGGACTGGCATCCGATTGTGGTGGCCCACTCGGCCCGGCAAGCAGGTTCGGAGGAGCCTGTGGCCATGACGCCCCCCGAGGTCGCGCCGCCCCGTGACGTCAATGTGCGGGCGAGCGGATCCATCCTAATCGCAGTATCTCCTTCGGGCCTGGTGGCGATTCAAGCGGGCCGTGAGTGGCAGCGTTTGCATTGGGGAACGATGACGCCATCGAAAGTGTTCTTCGGCACGATGGACCGGGACGGAAACTGCTGGCTGGCCGGCAAAGGCGGCCTTTGCCGTGTTTCCGAGCGGGACTTCCAGATATTTAATCGCTCCCACGGCCTGCCCGCGGCGGACTTGAGCCACGTCTTTCACGACTGCCACGGCCGCACCTGGGTCAGTTCCTGGGGCGACGGAATCGCGGTCTTGGAAGGCGGACGCTGGCAGAAATATGATTCCAGCGACGGTCTCTGCTACGACAACTGCAACGGCCTTGCCGAAGACGCCGCCGGCAGAGTTTGGATTGCGACCGATCGCGGGGCCTCGATCTTCGACAACGGAAGCTTCGAGACGTTTGAGGCCACGCGATACCGCGACATCAATGTGAAGTCAATCGCGGGAGACCGCGACGGCCGTGTTTTTTTGGGCACGATAGGCGGCCTGATCGTTGTCCATCCGGACCAGCGTCTTGACGTCGTCACGGAACGCGAAGGTCTGCCACAGCGCACGCCCCAGGCGACATACGTCGACCGCAAAGATCTCGTCTGGGTGGGGACGTGGGGCGGCGGCGTCGCCGAAGTCGACCGGAAAACGTGGACAGTCCGCAGTTCCAGCGTTTACCGGCACGCCGGCGCAGTTCGCATCTTGTGTGAGACCGACGACGGATCGCTTTGGGCCGGCTCCATGGTCGGGCTCTTCGTCCGTTCCGGCTATGGCTTCGCTACGATGCGGATGCCGGAGGGATTCGACGGCATCGAGGCTCTTGTGTCGGTTCCACCAAGTGTCGCGGCGCGACTCGCCGCCCTTTGCGGCTGGGAAAAGGTCGCGTCGGTGGGGGATACGCCGCCGCGCCCCATGCCGCCGCCGCGACCTCCTTCATCAGGTGGAAGCACCGAGACAGTGCGCGACGCGCCGCCGCCTTCACGCAACCCACAGATCCGCGTCGACGCTCCGCTGGCCGGCCGCGTCGTGACAATCCGCGTCAACGCCAGCCGCGATTACGTGCTCCGGCAACTTGGTGACCCGAAGGTGTCGCAGCAGTGGAAGTTCACGACCGGTCCCCGCACGCTCGAACTCTACAGGTTGGACCGCAGAAGCCGGGTGGACCTAGTTCTCATCGCTTACAGTCCCGAGCAGAAGGTGGAATACCTCGATATGGAAGAGGGAATCCCCTACAGCGAGAAAAACCCTGAGCCCGCTACGTTGAAGCTGCTGGAGATGCTCAAGCGGTGGACGGGTGTTTCGGATGTGGATTTGCCAAACCTTCGTCCTGTACAAAAACGATGAGCATCGAGAAACGCGGCTGTTGACGGCATGAAGCGGGCGTCGGCGCGAATCCGAATTGCCAACCCGCGAGCCGAAATGGGGGGCCGCCGCATTCGCGCCCGCAGCGGGCGGTTTCCGTGGTCGGCGCATGCTGTAAACGCAACTGAGCATCTCCCTACCGAACCAACAATCTGTTAATCCGTGTGTCCCGACTTCGCAGCCCCTCCAAAAACCACAGAGCGGTTAACGCAAAGCGCGACTTTTCTATTAACCCAAAGTCGCTCGATCCGTAGACGGTCCCTTTCGTTTTTGGGCATGCCGAATGGGACTCGGAATTGGCAACTCGATGCTTGACAAGGACTTGCGTGTTTGAGAAAAGAGAGTATCGTAACGAAGAGGGTTCCTTTCGGGGAGCTTTTAGCCCGTATCGAGCACGATGCGGGCTAAATTTTTGCGCCGACCACGCCCCAACAGCCGCGCGCGTATCCCCCTGTCACGAAAGCTTTTGCGACTCCCGCCAACGCCCCGGCCAGCGCGGAACCTCTCGCCCCGTTAACCGCCAGACCCCGCCCCGGGCCTGCTTTGGCCCAAACTCTCAGACTCTCACCGCCGAGAGCGGGTACGGGTTAACAACGTCGATTGGAAAGGGGTAGGTGCGCGGCAGTTAACCGCTCTCTGCGGGGATAGATGGCAAACCCCGAACGCCATCATTCACGAAGGAGCGATTACCTTGACCAGGACACGGAAGTCCGCGCCCACACTGACCGTTCAGCAGCGCCGCCGCGAGATCATCGACCTGCTCGCGGACCATCTCGCGCGCATGCCCGAAGCCCTCGACATCCCGACGTCACGCCCCGGATCGCCGCCCGACTGCGAGCATGAATCGGCCCCGCAGAATCTTCGCCGACGCTCGCAGATCGGCCTTGAGCTTTCGGCGAACTGATGGCTCAGTGTGTCACGCGGTTAACAACGCGAAAAAGGACGCTGAGCATGAAATGCACAACAATAGAAAAGGACCTGGCAGCGCTGAAGGACATGACGCCCCAGCGGCTCCGGCAGCGCTACGCGGAACTCTACGGCGAGCCGTCCCGCAGCGGGAACAAGCAGTGGCTGATCCGCCGGTGCGCGTGGCGTATCCAGGCATTGGCCGAGGGCGGGTTGAGCGAACGGGCCGAGCGCCGGGCGCGACAACTGGCCCGCGATCAGGACTTGCGGGTCATCCCGCCGAAGGACCTGACGATGGCCCCGCTGGACCGGCCCGCCGACGTCCACCGGCCTGCCCGCAGGTATATCCGCCGCACACATGACGTCCGCCTGCCGATGCCCGGCGAGCAGATCACCCGCGTCTACAAGGGCCATCAGTACGTCGTCGACGTGCTCGATGACGGGTTCGCCTACGACGGCCAGCGATACCAGAGCCTTTCCGCTGTCGCCCACGCCATCACCGGCGGACACTGGAACGGCTTCAAGTTCTTCAACCGCGAGCAACCCGCCGAGGAGGCCAAATGAGCAAGGACAACGGCAAACCGAAGACGATCCGGTGCGTCGTCTACACCCGCAAGAGCACCGACGAGAATCTCGACCTCGACTTCAATTCGCTCGACGCCCAGCGCGAAGCGGGAGAGGCGTACATCAAGAGCCAGCAGCACGAGGGCTGGGTCTGCCTTGATGAGCGATACGACGATGCGGGCTTCTCCGGCGGCACTGTCGAGCGGCCCGCGTTTCAGCGATTGATGGCGGACGTGGCCGAGGGCGGGATCGACTGCATCGTGGTCTACAAGATCGACCGGCTCAGCCGAAGCCTGATGGACTTCGCCAGGATCATGGAGACGCTCGAGGCCAACGGCGTCTCGGTGGTCAGCGTCACGCAGCAGTTCAACACGACCACCAGCATGGGCCGGTTGACGCTGAACATCCTGCTGAGCTTCGCCCAGTTCGAACGGGAGATCATCTCCGAACGCACGCGGGACAAGATCGCCGCCGCCCGGCGCAAGGGCAAATGGACTGGTGGCCCGCCTGTACTGGGTTACGACCGCATCCGCGACAATCGGGGCAGTCGCATCGAGGTGAACAAGGACGAGGCCGAGCGCGTGCGGGCGATCTACCGGATGTATCTGGAACAGGGATCAATGCTGCCGACGGTGCAATCGCTCAAAGCGCTGGGCTGGAAGACCAAGCGATACGAGACGGCCAAGGGCAAGTGGCGAGGCGGCGCGGAGTTCGACAAGTCGGCCCTCCAGAATCTTCTGACGAACGTCGTCTACCTCGGCAAAGTGACCTACAAGGGCGAGGTTCACGAGGGCGAGCACGATGCCATCATCGACGAAGACCTGTTTGCCCGCGTGCAGGGCCTGCTTCGGCGGAACCGCAACTCCGGCGGCAAACACAGCCGCAATAAGCACGGCGCTCTGCTCAAGGGCCTGGTCCGCTGCAAGGCGTGCGGTTGCGCGATGAGCCACCACTTCGCCACGCGGGGCAACAAGCGGTATCGGTACTATGTCTGCATTCGCGCACAGAAGAACGGCTGGAGCGAGTGCCCATCGCCGTCGCTCCCCGCCAAGCAACTCGAAGACTTCGTTGTCGAGCAGATCAAGACGCTCGGCCGCGACCCCGGCGTGCTGGACGACGCGTTGCGGAAGACGCAGACTCATCTTCAGGAAGAGATCGACGCCCTGCAGGATCAGCGTGCCGAGGTGGAGAAGGCCATCAAGGACCTCGGACGCCAGGTCGGCGAGGTCGCTGCTCGGGCCGGATTCGACGAGGGCGCAACGCGTCGGCTCGGCCTGTTGCAGGGGGAAATCCACGACCGCCAGCAGGAAGCCGCCGAGATCAACGGCCAGATCGCCAAGGTTCGCCAGCGAATGCTCAATCCGGACGAACTGGCCGGGGCCATCGAGGCGTTCGACCCTCTGTGGGAAACGTTGCCCCCGGCGCATAAGGCCAAGCTGGTCCACCTCTTGATCGAGCGGGTCGAGTACGACGGCGCGGACGAGACGATCTCGCTGACGTTCCACCCGACCGGCATCCGCACACTGACCGCTGATGGGAGCGAGGAGGAGTCATGCCAGACGAACTGACCCTGACGAAGAAGATTCACTTCTCGATGGCCAACAAGGGCAAGCGAGAGATCAAGCCCGGCCCCGCGCCGGTCACCGACACGCCCGACGGCCGGGTGCCCCGCATCTCCCGGCTGATGGCGTTGGCGATCAAGTTCGACCGCCTCATCGCCGAGGGGGCCGTCCGCGATCAGGCCCAGCTCGCTGAACTCGGCCACGTCACCCGCGCCCGGGTCACGCAGATCATGAACCTGCTCTACCTTGCTCCCGATATCCAGGACGCCATCCTCCACCTGCCCCGCGTCATGTCGGGTAAAGACCCGATCACCGAACGCGACCTCCGCCCCATCTGCGCCGAGTCGAACTGGGCGATCCAGCGTCGGCTCTGGTCCCGCCTGACTGTTGCCACTGCCAATTCGGCAGCCCGGTAAGTGTTCGGTCCGCGTTTGGCATTTATCCTGGCATCACAAGGCGTAAACATTCGCGGAAGGGGTGGTGAGGATTGCGCGGCGTTGACGGACGGCGCTGGTTGACCGGACAGCGCCGGCTGACGGGGATGGGCGCCGATGGAGGGAATTGGCGCCTTGGGCTGAGAGGTGTGCGCGTTGGGCGAAGAGGTGTCTGCGGCCGAGGGGCTGGAGGCGGTATCTTGCAGTTCGGCGAGTTGTGCTGGCGAGAGGTTCCAAGGCAGGAAAGGCGCTAAGTCATCCGGCGGTTTGCCTCCGGCCGCCGCGCAAGCGTCGAAGT
>Ga0180437_10004175_pt1 | contig 20772 bp, 11 predicted proteins | sample SS_ome_4_FD_132410 | JGI IMG/M metagenome (GOLD analysis project Ga0180437, IMG submission 132410) | Hypersaline lake sediment archaeal communities from the Salton Sea, California, USA - SS_3_D_1 metaG | ecosystem: Environmental > Aquatic > Non-marine Saline and Alkaline > Hypersaline >... | reverse complement strand
TCTTCCTGATCCCTTGGCCGCTCATAATCAAGATACCGAAGAGCCTATGGTCGCCGCTTATTTCCTGCAGGGAGGCGAACTCCGATAGTCTTCCCAGCCTCCTCCCCAAGTATGTCAAATCGAGATTCCCGTCCACACGCGGGAACAGGTTGGTTTCCAGCGAGAGTGTATCGGCTTGCTGGGAAGCTCGTACCGTGAAGAGTGATCGACCATTCCCGCCGAGATGGAAGGCCTGCAGATCCTCAGCCGGACCCTGCAAATCCACGCCCTTTTCAAAAGTGATGTGGAGGATGTTCCCTCGTTTTCGGATGTCTGCAATCTTTTCGGAGAGCCGGATTTCTTTTAGAAGGGCATCGAGTCTGTGGAAATCGTATCGAGGTCGGTAGCCGACTTTTCCCATGCCATGATCTGATACGATCATGGTCGTGGTGTCTTCACCATGGAGTTTGATGAAGTTGCCTATGACACGGTCCTGGTAAATGTAATTCCGTGAGACAATCTCCCGGAAGGCCTTGACCTCCTCTTCCGGGACACTTTCATCGGGTTCGTGGTATTTCCAGAAAAAATGACTCGACACGTCCGGCCCCCGCAGGTAGACGAAGGTAAAATCAGGCTGTAGGATCCCGGACAGATGAAGCCCTGCTATATGTTTCAGCTCATCCTGTTGGATATACATCTGGAGATTCCGGATGTTTTCCGCCACGGTCGAGCGCAGTACCAGGTCAGTTGGACTAAGCAGCCGCGTCATCGTATGATATTCCGGGGTTTGTGTCTGACCAACTTGCGGCCGGTATTTCAGGAAAAGGCTGGATTTCAACTCCTCAGGATGGGTGGTGGCGGGCAGGTTTTCAAAATACATCCGATCGGAGAGGATATACCCATTGACGCTTTCGGCCGGCCATGTCACCCAAGGACCTACCAGCCCGACCACCGTTCCCTGAGCACTGAGAATATTCCAGAGGGCCAGGCATGTTCGGTTCAGGCGTGAATTGGGAATGATCCGGTCCTTTTCCCTCTGCTGCTGGACAAATCCTTTGATCCCGTGCTGTTGCATAGTCTTTCCGGTGGCGATGGTCGTCCATATGACCGGGGAGTACCAGGGTTTGACGGTGCGCAATGGGGCGCTGGTCCCGTTTTCCATCAGACTCTGAATGTTGGGCAGCCGCCCGGCTCTCATGAGCGGTTCGATGACATTCCAGTCCGCACCATCCAGCCCGATGAGGAGAATCTTTTGGCTGGTTCGGATTGTGCGGGGATCCTTTTCGAGTATGGGTTGAACGATATGGGTAACGCCTTGTGCGGGCGACAACTGCAGGAAGGAGAGCTTTATGACTTGATGGCTAAAGTCGCTGAGGTCGATCAGGGCCTCTCTCCAATCCGCGGTATGGGGCTCAAGCTCGTGCACGCGAGACTGTCCCGCCGAGTTTTCCATGCGGAGAATCAGACGATGAGCTTCGTCCGTCCTTGCTTCCGAGCGATAGCGAAAGCGGATCCGGGATTGATTTCCGGTCCGCACAAAAAAGGTGCTATAGACCGTCCCCTTGAGGCTTACCTGTTTCGCTCCAGAGGAAATCCTGAGCTCGCATTCAAGTCCGGGCTCTTTAGAAAAGAATTCCATGCGGCGGAAAACAATCCGAAACTCTTCCTCCGGTGGTTCCGAGCCGGGAGTGAATGTGAAAGTCATCTGGTTGAATCCCGCCCTGACCTTGGATGCCGGTAAAGTGACGCGCAGGACATTTCTCCCCGGCGTGAGTATTTGATCTGCAAGGTGAGATCCATTAAGGTGGATGCTCAGCTCGTAATCGGCGTTACTCCGGCAGAGGATTTGCATCTCGTATTCACGGGGTTGTGAAAACAATACCCGGAGCTCAGCCTCAGGACCCGTGGTATAAAGAAAGGGATTGTCCTCGTTCTGTTTTGCCGGCATTTTCCAGCCCGAGACTGCGGTGCTGAAAAAAGCATCTCGATCGAAAAGGATCAGGTTTTTTTGTGTGATAACGGGAAAATGCGTAAAGTATTCGAGCAGATCGACGGATTCTTTTGGTTTTAAGATTCTGCAGGATACAAGTCCTGAAATAAGAAAGATGGAGAGGCTCCAGTTCGCGATGCTTCTCATGCCCGGATCCTCGGATTTCTCTGTCCTTTCACTTCACGCTTTATCCTATGTAATTTCCATACCAGGATCAAGATTCCTCCCACCAAAGGAGATCGGTCGGCATGCTAACCTGGGGATGAATGATGAATGCGTCAATCTGTATCCCGCCGAGCTGCGGTTCAATCAAACAACCTGAAGATTTGAATTCGCACTTAAAATAAAATATCATGGCACACAAGGAGGAAAGATCTCCATAAAAAAGGCAGGGGGATGAAATGAACGCTGATCACGTCTTCAGGAAAGAGAACTTTCAAGACAAGAATGGTATCGGATATTTTGGGTTCCTGTCTTGGTTTGTCATCTCGGTTCTATTGCTGGGGCCGGTCTGCAGCTGCCGCGGGGCAAGAGATGGAGTTAGTGTGGATGAAGTTCTCGCGAAGATCGGCGCTGCACGCGGCATTTGTGTGATCCTCAATGATTCCAATTGCGACCTGGCCCTCGGACTGGCCGGCCGGAGTGAATTGTTGCTGTATGTTCAACTGCAGGAATCCGAAGATGTGGAAACGGCGCGCCGGAGGGTCGACGCCGATGGATTATACGGAACTCGCATCGTGGTGGAGAAAGGTGAGTCTGCAAAGGTGCATATGGCCGATAACCTGGCTGATGCTCTGATCGTTTTGGATGGTGGGGGTGAAATTCCAGAGGCTGAAGTGCTTCGGGTGCTTCGTCCTCAGGGAAAGGCCCTCATCGGAAGAAAAGAGCTCATCAAACCGTTCCCCGTCGGTGTGGATGACTGGAGTCATCCCTATCACGGTCCGGACAACAATCCCCAGTCCGCGGATCAGATAGCCAAGGCGCCTTATCTCACCCAATTCCTGGCCGAGCCCTATTACGCCCCGTTGACTCAGGTCGGGGTTGCCTCGGCGGGACGTGTGTTCAAGGCTTTTGGGAATATCGCCTTTCATGAGCGGGAAGAGGCCCTGCTCAACACACTCGTAGCCTTCAACGGGTACAACGGAACCATACTCTGGAAAAGAAAGCTCGCTCCGGGATTCATGCTCCACCGCAATACCATGATCGCCACACCTGAAACTCTCTATATGGGTGATGACAAATCCTGCAAGCTTATCGATACGTCTTCCGGCCGCTTGAAGGATGAAATCATCCCCCCCATGGGTGTGGCCGGCGGAACCTTCTGGAAATGGATGGCGCTGGAAGATGGCACCCTATATGCACTCATAGGAGAGCAGGAACAGAAGGATCCCACCGTAAGACAGCGCCGGCAGGCTCACGGCTGGCCGTGGGATCCCCTGTCGATCGGCTTCAATCAACCCGACAATCCGTGGGGATTCGGCCGGAACCTCCTTGCCATCAATCCCAAGAGCAAGAAAACTTTGTGGAGCCACCACGAAGCCGAGCCGATGGACGGGCGGGCCCTGTGCATGAAAAACGGGCGTATCTATATATTTCGCTTCGGTTCGTATCTGGCCTGCCTGAACTCTAAGACAGGAGGGGAGATCTGGCGGAGGACTCCTGATAATGCTCCGGAGCTGTTCACAGCACTGGGAGAATATCTTCAACGGCAGGATTGGCGCACCAACTGGCGAACCACAACGTATCTCAAGTGCAGCGATGAGGCCCTTTACTTTGCCGGCCCCATGGTGAATAAGCTTCTTGCGGTGTCGGCTCGAGACGGGAGCATCCTCTGGGAAAATGCGTACAGCAACTTTCAACTGGTCATCCGCGATGACGGGCTTTACGGCATAAGCGGCGAGATTGACAAGCATAAGAGCATGAAGTTCGATCCGCTCTCGGGAGAAGTGATGGCCGAGCTCGACACACAACGCAGGGCCTGCACGCGGCCCACAGGATCTTTGGATGCGGTCTTCTATCGTGCCGCGGGAGGGACGACTCGTTTGGATATGACCAGCCTCCAGCAGGGGTGGATCTCTCCTATGCGTCCGCAGTGTCATGACGGAGTGACCATTGCCAACGGACTGCTTTACTGGTGGCCTTCGGTCTGTGATTGTCAAAACACGCTCTACGGCGTCACCTGTTTGGGTCCGGCCGGGGATTTTGATTTCAGCCAACCAGCAACTGGAGCGGAACGCCTGGAATTGGGAAAGGGAGATGTGGCCGCAGTGGCCGGCTTTCCTGAATCGCCCGCCGACTGGCCCACCTTCCGGGCGGATATTCGCGGCAGCGCCACGACTCAAGTCGTGATCTCGGAAAAATACCGACGGCTCTGGTGGCTCACGCCCGAGACGGAATTATCTCCCACCGCCCCGGTTGCGGCAGGCGGTTATGTGTTCTTCAGTGGGTCCGACGGCATCGTCCGAGCCGTCGATGCCCAGACCGGAAAAACGCACTGGAAGGCCTACACCGGCGGTTCCGTCCGATTCCCCCCGACGGTGTGGAAGGGCCGTGTGTTCGTCGGTTCAGGGGATGGATGGGTGTATGCGCTGGAAGCCCGGACAGGAAGAATGCTGTGGCGGTTTCGAGCGGCCCCGGCCGATCGCAAAATCCCTGTGTATGGATCGCTTCAATCGACCTGGCCGGTGGCAAGCGGAGTGCTGGTCGAGGACGGGACAGCTTACCTGGCTGCCGGCATCATCAATCTGGACGGGACGCATGTCTACGCGCTCGATGCCGCAACCGGAAAGGTTATATGGCAGAACAACACTTCGGGACATCTGGATCCCCGAGCCCGCACCGGGGCGAGCGTGCAGGGACACATGCTCATCCTCAACGGGTTGCTCTATCTTGCCTCCGGAACATCCCTTTCTCCAGCGGTCTATGACCTCACGGATGGAAAATGTTTGAATGATGCCGCTCATTTGAAGGAGTGCGAATCGATTCATCCCCGGGGTTGGGAGCTGTATTTGGTCGGTGATCACGTCTTGGTCGGGAACCAGCCCCTCTACGGCCACCCGGATTATCCTGTGTATGATGCAACCGTTACCCGGCAGGTCTTCCACGCTGCGGGAGAAGATCGCGATATCATCTGGACAAACCGCAACCGGTTTATGTGTTTTGATCGCATCGATGGACAGCTGTTGAACCGACTCTATGTCGATGCCCACGAAAAGCCTTGGATCATGAATGCCTGGGTAAGCGGTTTTGATATTCCCCAGGAGCCCCTCTGGGAGTTCGAAGCCGAGGAATGTAATGCCATGGCACTGTGTAAAAATGCCTTGGTTATCGCCAGGAAATCAGCCGGTGGGTATGCCGTCGTCGGAGCCATGAATCTTGTGGATGGAAAGTTTTTATGGGGACAGGCGCTTCCGTCCTCCCCGGTTCCCTGGGGCCTGGCCGTGGACAGCGCCGGCCGGGTTATCGTCTCCCTTGAAGACGGGCAGGTTATGTGCTTCGGTCCCCGAGAATGAGCGGCATGCTCGATCCAAACCTTTGATCGGTATACAAGAGTGATGAAATACTTGAGATTGACGGCAGTGATATGCCTGGGGCTGAGTCTGCAGACTCAGCCCGTTTGGGCATGCCGGTTTAATGTCCGGGAAACGGGTTTCGCCGACCTGGGGATAGATCCCTATTACTTCTACGGCTATGTGAACGAGGCAACTCCCGAGACCATCGTATCGGCTTTCAAGCAGACAGCTAACGCAGCCTTCCTGGAGAGCAATATCACGGTCGAGATCATCAACATCGACCGCCAAAAGTATCACCCGGCCCTGGAATATCTCGAGCTGTGGCGGATTTCATCCTACCCGTCGGCCGTCCTGGTCTCGCCCGACGGCCAATCCCTGGTGGTTCCGATTGAGAACAACTCCCGATCCTTTAGAGAAAAGCTTTCGTCGGTGGTCAGCGATATCGTCGCCTCACCGATGCGGGATAAGGTCATCAGGCAGGTCATAGAATCCTATGGTGTCGTCTTGCTGATGGAAGGCGCCGATGCCGAAGAGAACCGAAGAGCCCGAGCGATCGCTGAAAGGGCGATTGAAAAAACGAAGCGTCAGATGAAGTTTATGCCGAAGACGATTTTCCAGCCCCCCAGACTCCTGGTGTTGGACCGGGAGTCTCTTTTACGAGAAAAGATTCTTGCCTGGAGCCTGGGCTTGGACTTGGACGAGGCCCAAAATCCCCACGTAGCCGTACTCTATGGGAGGGCGCGATGGATCGGTCCGCTTTTTAAAGGCCAGGAATTAAGCGAAACAGCCCTGACCCAAGTCCTCTTAATTATCGGCGAAGATTGTGAATGCGGGCTCGATTGGAGGGTGCTGCAGGGGACGATGCTGCCGATTAAATGGGACGAGCCGAAGCAATCTCTGGCTGCGATGACGCTTGGATTTGATCCGGAAAATCCTTTGATAAAGTTGGAGATGAGCCAGATTTTAAGAAAGGGAGCCTCACTCTATCCCGGCGTCCCCGTCGGCTCGCAAAGACAAAGAGATCGATCCCAAATCGATTATGATCCCTTTGCCGAGGGCGAGTCACCCCTGAAAAGACAGCTTTATCTCATGGCAGGTTTAGCTCTATTAATCATATTCGGAGGTCTGCTGATTGCCGTCAGGGCGGCGAGGAGGAATCCCTGACCGGGCATCTTCGGATTCCCCGTGGACTGCGATAATTAGAGTCCTTCAGATTGAGATATTTAGGGATTGTCAAAGAATAATAAATCGCAGACTTTTTCTAGTAAATCTTGTAAAAACTTGACAAATGGGCCGAAACTGATTAGTATACACTTAGGTAGTCACTAATATGAAAGGGAAAGAAATTGTCCGGGCCATCGAAAATCTGGGGCTCTCGACCTATGAAGCAAAAGCTTACTTCGCGCTGCTCTCAGAATCGCCTCTGACAGGGTATAAGCTCAGCAAGATTTCGGGCGTTCCCCGTTCTCGAATTTACGAGACGATCGAAAAGCTCACAACCAAAGGGCTGGTCCTTACTCAAGAAGGAGATACCACCCTCCTTATGCCCCTCAGCCTTGAATCTTTTTTGGAACAAAAGGAAAAGGAGAGCAGAAAGAATATAGACATTCTTAAGGAAGCCCAGCAGCAGCTCAAAAAGCCGGTGGACGCCCAAGGCATTTGGACCATAGCCGGGCGGAATCAAATATTTGAAATCATCAATCACGTCATCTCCCAAGCTTTACGCCATATCTATCTGGTCAGTTTTGACATCGATATCCTTCTTTTTGAAGGTGCGCTGTCCCAGTCCGAAGAAAGAGGTGTCTCAGTCTTCGGTGCCTTCTGTGGCGAGCGGACTTTTAAATTGAAGAATCTGTATCCTCATCAGGGGAAGCCCTGTTCTTCCTGCCGGGATATTGCGTTGAGTATCGACTCGCAACAAGCTCTTGTGGGGTGCACCTTTCCTTCCGAGGGCGCAAGGATCGCTCTGACCAAAAATCCCGGTATAATCCACGTGGCGGAAGAATACATCCGGCATGAAATATTCTTAAGCAAGTTGTTTGAAAAGCTTGATCATGTCCCCTATGACGAGTTGAACACGATTTATCAGGAAATCATGGGGAATCTGCCTTAATTTTTTTTGGAGATTCTCTAGTGACTACTTAAATGAACACTATAGGAGGAGCAAATGGATGCGCGACTGAAAGAGCTGATTTCGCTGGGAGCATCGGTGTCGGCCCATTGCTTTCCCTGCTTCGACTATCATCTCGAGATAGCGAGGAAGTTGGGAATAGGTGAGGAAGAAATTCAAGAATCAGTCCGAGCCGGCTTGAGGGTGATGGACGGGGCAGGCCAAAAAATGTGGGCAAGAATTCATGAGATTTTTCCCGGGATATCCATTAAAAGGACGGAAATCCGCTCAAACAAGCAATATTTGAAATCAAATCGACCTGCCCCTATGGTCCGATATTAGAGGATATCACCGTAAGCGAATGAAGATGCATGATGCCATATAATGGAATCATGACTGCGAGGCCTGCCGCCTGACCGTCATTCTAGGAGCAATTTAAATGGACAGTCACACATACTTTGAAAGGGTTGCCCATCAGTGGGATCGAATGAGGAAGGATTTCTTTTCCGACCGGGTACGGGAGACCGCGATTGCCGTGGCGGATGTTCGCCCCGGCCAAGTGGCAGCAGATATCGGATCCGGAACGGGTTTTATATCAGAAGCATTGATTCAATATGGAGTGAAGGTCATTGCTGTGGATCAATCGAAGGCCATGCTGGAGGAGATGAAGAAGAGGTTCAAGCGGTTTGATAACGTCGAATACAGGCTGGGGCAATTCAATAGCCTGCCCATGCAAAATGACACAGTGGATTGTGTTTTTGCCAATATGTATCTGCACCATGTCGATTTGCCCCAGGTTGCGATCGAAGAAATGGTGAGAGTGCTGAAGCCGGGAGGAAAAGTCGTCATTACGGATTTGGACGAGCATGACTTCGGGTTCCTGCGATACGAACAGCATGACCGATGGTTGGGATTTAAACGGGAAGATGTCAAGCGTTGGTTTAAATGGGCCGGGCTGAAAAATGTGAGCGTGGATTGTGTTGGAGATGAATGCTGTGCCGCTTCCACCCAAGGCGATGGAAAAGCCCGCATCAGCATATTCGTGGCCTATGGGGAGAAGCGGTAACTGGGCTTATCAATAATCAAGGAATCATACCGCTGGCGGTTCAGTCACAGAGTGGTCATGCCTTCTCTTCGGGGTGCCAGCGTTCCATGTGGTCGGCGTGGGTCTTCAGATAAGCGCCGGGGCGGTAGAATTTGTCGTAAAATTCGAGATCGATATGCTGGGCCTGCAGATAGGTGTTGAGGAACATCGAGGGGACCGTACCGGGAAATTTCCCGAAAGTGTCGTACACATACTGGGCTTGAATCGCTACACACTCTCTGAATTCCGGGCTGTGCACCTGAGCCGCCGATCGGATCCGCTTTGAGTCCTTCCATGGCCCCGGTGTATCCGGATGAAAAGGTCCCCCCGGCCCGAACTTTCGATCACATAGAGCCTCGACTGCGGCACGCATGTCAGCATGGTGGGGAGGACAATAGCCCTCCATTAAGCCCTCAAGCCCAGTCGGATTGTCGTATGGCCAGCGGGCATCGGAATCATAGCGAAAACCGAGACCCGGAACATTCGGTTCCCCACTGGCGCCCAGTACGCTTAGAAAATCCACGCCATTAAGGATCCATCCTCCTAATCCCATGGCTTGAAGCATTAGCGTGCCGGCATAACAACTGGCGCCCAGCTCCACGCTGAGTTCGGACAACGACCACTGCTCGACGAAGGTCAGCGGCCAGGTGTTCCGGGTGTCCACGATATGGTTGAACTTCTCGATTCCAGGGATCGAGCGGCCGTTGATATCGTCGGTGAGGACCTGGCCGTTCTGCAGCATGTAGCATAGCGCCATAAGAACATGGCCCGAAAGGTCTCCCACGGGAATTACAACCAAAGTTCCGGGATGGTTGAAAACCCAGGTGTTGTGGGCCTCGGTGTAGGGTAATTCATGCGGGATCCGTAGGCGTCCGTCCTGCAGTTTCTTTATCCGCCCCTCGACTCCCTCCAAGATCTTATCGAAATCCAGCGTGCCGTCCTCATTCCTCTCCGCGAAAGCGGGCGCATCATGTGCATCGAGAACATACACGCCCTCGTCATCGGTAAAAAAAGTCATACTGGTCTGAAATCCGGCCGCCGAGGGGTAAGTGCGGCCGCCGGCAGCGCCCGCGTAATTGGAAAGATGAGGAGCGTAGATTTCGGCACGGTAGATCATGTGGTGCCATCCGTTGTTGCCACCGCAGGCAAAGACCACCAGCAGTTTTTCCAACTCCGAAAGCGGGAAGGCGTCATGCTTGGATTTGAAGGCGAACACACCATCCGGGATCTCAGCCCCGAAAAAGAACCGGCGCGAGCGCCTGCCTAATAAGGCCTCGATCAATCCAAAATCAAGCATATCCTGAAAACCAGGCGGTAACGTGTTTTTTTTCATCTTGTCTTCCTGTTTTTGCGCAATTTATACTAATCTTCTAGATATAGTATTGTATATGAATTAACACACCTCTCAAGCCCTGTCAAATGTTTCTCCTCGCTTCCACTCCTTCCTTTTCATGGGACGAGAGCTTGACAAAATCGAACGTTCGATTTATATTAATTACAAAATATGAATAGAGAAGGTCGAGATGCCTAAGATTTCTGAAGAACAAAAAGTCAATCGAAGAAATCAGATTATGCAGGCCGCCCTAATCTGTGCGGCACGAAAAGGTTTTCATCAGACCTCGATGAGAGACATCTGTCGGGAAGCGCGTTTGAGCATCGGAGCCGTGTACAACTATTACAAGAGCAAGGAGGAAATCCTGGCTGCCATCACCAAGGAGGGGCGGCAGGCCAAGCGCCTGATGTGGAACAGGGTCACCGAGTGTCAAAATGCCAAGGAGAGCTTTCGCGAACTGTTCCGGCATATCTTCCGCGCCTACGAGAGTGAGGCCTTTAAAACCTATGGTTCCATCGATCTGGAAACTTATTGTGAAGCGACGAGAAATGAGGAGATTCGCCGGATCATGCTTGAAGAATACGACACGTTGACGAACCCCCTGATTGAGATTATACGGAATTGGCAGCGGAAAAATGAAATCAGAGGAGACGTCGATCCCGGCTATCTGGCGAACTATCTGATCGCCTTATCGGTAGGGATCAAGATTCACCTTCTGGTTCAGCCGGACTTAGCTGTGAATGGATTCGAGCGAGTATGGGGAAAGGCCTTCCTTGATGGGATCTGGACCGGACTCCAAAGTGACGGGATTGGTTAGCGGATAGCTGATCGATCAAGCCGTATGGGAGGATGACATGCAAAAAAATAACCCAAGCCCCCTAGGAGTAGCCACGGAACAGCATTCTCTGGGGAAATCGATTCTCCTACATCTTATGCCGGGATTTGTTTTTGCCCTGGTTTACGTCCTGGGGGTGCAGTTCACAGTCAAAAACGGAGTGCCGCCCTTTTTTGTTTTCTTGATGCTCGGAGTATTGTTTCTGATTCCTTTTGAATTGGGATTCCTGCTTTATCAGGCCAAAAAGAGGAATAAATCTTTTTCCCTGCAGGGAATCGTTACCTTTCGAAATAAGATCCCCAAGTGGCAGCACATCATCCTTTCCGTGCTCTTTTTAGGCTGGGCCTATTTCATTGCCGTGGTCATCAATCCTCCTCTAGAAAAAACCATCGTCGAAGGTTTATTTAACTGGGTCCCTGAGCACTATTTTTTAGAGTCTTTGGTAAGTCAAATTGATCAGTATTCCCGATCTCTCCTGGTTTTTGCCGCTTTTTTTGGGATTCTGACCAATGGCATTATGGGTCCTATAGTGGAGGAACTCTATTTTCGAGGCTATTTATTGCCTCGAATTTCCCGCCTGGGGAGATGGGCGCCCCTGCTGAATACTATTCTGTTTTCCCTCTATCATTTCTTCACACCTTGGCAAATTCCTCTTAGGATTTTGGCACTTTCTCCGCTGTACTATGCGGTCTGGTTGAAGCAGAATATATATTTGGGCATGATTGTACATTGTCTCATGAATCTCATGGGATCTTTTATGCTGATGTCGGCGGTCTTGAAGATTATTTAGGGGCAGAACAATGAACTTGGTCGCTCGCTTCAAAGAGTCTTAGAACATAACCTGTCAAGTCAACTAAAATCTAACCGTAACGTCTATCATCTCGTCATCTAAAATCTGACTTTGGAAAAGTCCACGAGTTTGCCTCATCTCACTTTTCTATGGTAATTTGTTGAATTTGGATAATAACATGTTTTATATAGAGCCAAAAATTTTCTAGAGACAGTGAAACATCATGCTCCACGATCCTAGTCATTATACCCCCATGATCCCCTCCCGCGAGATCTCGGTGTCCGGTAAGGACCGGGATATCCTTCGGACCTTGGCCGAACGGAAGCTGCGCATCGGCTCGCTGCCGATACAGCAGGAGACGGCGGAACTCTGGACCGGATTGAATGATCTAAAATCCCAGCGGCCTATGGTCTGGGTCAACGAAATCTGCTGGCACGAGATGGTTGTGAATCATGAGCTAACCCTCCAATGTGAAGGCGAATGGGCCCGGGAGCAGGAGTCGGCCCTCCGCCGGGAGATCTATCAGTGGGAGCATTTGCGCGGCGACATGGTGGTTAATCCCTGGATCGAATGCCCCCTGGCCATCCACAGCACGGATTTCGGCATCATCGAGGACACCGACATTGTAAGGACCGATGAAGTCAGCGACATTGTGTCGAGGCATTTCCATGTGCAGATAGAATCCCTGGAGGATCTGGAAAAAATCCAGATGCCCCGGATTACCCATCACAAGCAGGCTACGGCTCATCGATATAGGGCTTTTACGGATGTTTTTGGAGACATCCTTCCGGCCAGGAAAATCGGACAAACCCACATCTGGTTTACACCCTGGGATTATCTGATCCGTTGGACCGGGATAGAGAACGCCATGATGGCGATCTGCCACAATCCGGGGCTCATTCATGCGGCTGTAGAGCGGCTCGTCGATGCCTGGATGGTCGAACTCGATCAGTTTGTGAAGCGGAATCTCCTTTCCCTGGACTGTAGCAATATACGGGTGGGTTCGGGAGGGTATGGCTATACCTCTGAACTGCCGGGATCCCACTACAATCCCCTGACCGTCAGACCGCACAACATGTGGGGATGTTCCAATGCGCAGATCTTTGCCGATGTCTCGCCTGAGATGCACTGGGAGTTTGCCGTCGAGCATGAACTGCGCTGGATGGATCGCTGGGGACTCAATTACTACGGCTGCTGCGAACCCCTGCATAACAAAATCGAAATATTAAGACGGATTCCGCGGCTGCGTAAGGTGTCTGTAAGTCCCTGGTGTGATTTTCAGAGGCTGATGGAGGGATTAGGAGACACAGTGGTTTACAGCATCAAACCCAGCCCGGCCATCCTGGCCGAAAATGAATGGCAGCCAGAACGTGCGCGTGCTGAGATTCGCAAGATCCTTGACATCGCTGCGGGGCAGGCCCATCTCGAGTTCATCATGAAGGACATCTCTACGGTCCGTTACCATCCCCAACGATTGTGGAACTGGGTGGAAATCGCTTCCGAGGAAGTCAGGATTAAAAGGCCCAAATAAGCTCGATCGCCATCAGTGTGTTCGTTCTGAATCGCGTTGTCAGCCTCGGTTTAGGGGGGGGGCCAAGTATCCGCGCCTGCCGGGTCTTGCCGGCCCACCCGGTTTTGGTGAGGATTTGTCTGTACTGGTGGCTCAGGGTGAAATTTCCTCTATCCTCGATTCGGCCATCCGGTTGAGTTCGCTCATGGGATGATCTTTCGCTGAGGACTCGAACCCTTGGGAACCAAAGTGACGGTCTCACCGCGTTCTGTGGCGAATGTCAGCTGTTCACCGGAAAGAGACTCGGTTTGCTTTCCGTTCCGAAAGAGTTCGAGTGCGGTATCCGGCCAGGGATTACTCAGGCGGCACTCGCCCCCGACTTTGGAACGGATTTCCACCAGTTCGATTTTCCCTTGCCTCATCGAAGCGCTGACCAGAAACGCTCCTCGTGCCAGCAGCGCGAAGCTTGCATCCCACACTCTTGGCCAGGCCGGGAATACATAGATGACCGGGTCCTTGCCGGGAGCGGGCGGAACGCTCTGGAGCAGGGCCGAATGCAGGGCCTCCGCAGCCCGGCCGAGCCGCTGGCAGTCGATGGCCCCCGGTCCTTCGCGCAGAGTCAGGCGGTTCGGCAGCACCCCGATCTTTCCCGCGCCCTCCCAATCGCAGAATTCATCTTCGGGCGCGAGGCATCGGATCTGATTCGGCAGCATGTATTTCAAATCATCGGCACGTCCCAGGTGTGCGGCCGCCGCCGCATTACGGCTCAATGTGTGGACGGGCGTATTCTCATTGATGCCGTCGGGATATATCGCCTCAAAGGTGGAGTTCCCCGTTTCGAACACTTCCCGATCTCCTGTCCCGATCGTGCATAAATCGTAATAAAGCGCCGGCACGATACCGGGACGTTCCGGACTACCGGGACCTCCGCGTGCGGGGGGGACAGCGCCGATCCAGATCCGTGGGTCATTTTCCGACCGGGGACCCAGCACATCGTTGGTCGGTAGAGGCGCAAGATTTTCGGCGAATTCCCGCCAGATGGGCCTCATGTCGGCATCCAGATCGAGGATCTCGGAAGCGCGGATCAAGATCGGTGTCATCCCCCGCATGGCCGAGACCTCCTCCAGCGTATCCTGAGCCCCCCAGATCGATTCATGGTTGTTCACATAATGGATGTGGTATTTGCCGTCCTCACCCTTTTTTACATTCGGGAAATTGCGATAGAATTCGACGGTTCCCTTGAGCATCGGATAGGCGTGATCGCGTAGCCAGGTTTTATCTTGGGTGTACTCATAGCGAAGCCAGTATAAGAACGATATTTTGGCTGTAGATGCGAGTATGTGGGTGACGTGTCCGAAAGGACCGGCGCCTTTCTCCGGCACGATCCAGTGGCCGTGTTCCCATCTTCCGACGCCCCCCCAATTCCAGCGGCTGTTGTGTTTCAACTTCGTCTGGGCGAACCTGCGGAACCGCTCGGATCTCTGATCCCAGGGTTTTCTAACCAGGTACAAGTCCCTCATCTCAGCGGCGATGTCCTCCGGGAGCCTCTCGAGGCCGTCGAACCAGGTCGTCTCGGGAAGCCAGACACCCCGGCTTCCCCATTGTTGGCGGGCGGCCAGAGAACAGGATTCGTACATCCCGCTGTACATGGAAAACATGGGGTCCATCAGCTCGATGCGGTTTACCGGAGGCAGGGCGTTGTAGTAACAGCTCGAGTTGTGCCACCAGTGCTGCGATCCCCACTCCCGCATGTCGCCGGTCGTGTACCAGATCATACCGCCGTAACGCGGAGGGTAGTCGCCGCGCGAGCTGGAAGCCATGACATAGAGGAAATAGGTTGTGTTGCGCTCAACGAGGTCCGCGACACCATCCTCGCTATGCAGATGAACGTATGCCCGCGACCAAAAATCGTTCCACCAGGCCTGGTTGCTTTCAAGCAGCCCATCGAAGCCTTTTTTCAGCGCGGCATCCAATTCTTCGATAGCCAGATTCGCAACGTCCTGCTCCGGATCAAAGCTGGAAGCACTGGCCACTAGGATCGTGAAACGTCCCTTGCCGGGCTCGGATGAGAGCCGCACGGTCAGCTCGTTGAAGGTGCTGGCCTTCGCTTTTCGCCCCATGATTCCGATGGCGACCGCCGAGGCATTATAATACTCATTCTCGCGAAATTCCTGGGTCAGGATTATGCGGCGGTCACGAATTTCCAGTCGAGAAGTCGCGGTATGGGCGGCCGTTTGAACCATCACCGCGTTCCGGCGTGATAACTCGAAGTTCCTCCCCTGGAAATACTGCATGAGATATCGCAGCATGCGCAGGTCAATGTTCACCGGACTGGGCTGGTCCCGAAGATCCTCGATTTCGATCGCCATGACATCCCGCTCGTGCCAGGCCAGCACGCGGGCCGTAACGCCGTTGCCCTGGGCGATAACAAGCCCATCGTACACATTGAGCCGCTGACGGAAATTAGGACCGGCAAAGACATCTTCTCCGTAATCGACGAGGTTGACGTCAACATAGGCACAGCCGCTGGCGTAGTCGGTGTGTCTCCGTGGAAAGCTGGTGGTGGAGCTGTTCACGGCGAAGACATCCACGCGGTTTATCTGGAATTTCAGCGCCGCCGGCGTGGTCCACACCAGGCTGCCCATCCGGCCGTTGCCGATGGGAAGCCCCTCTTCGCTGCGCGTGGCAGGTTTGTCATAGGTTATATCCGCCCGGCTGACCAGGCCCCGGTGGTTCACTTCGATTTTGCTTTGGAGCATATCGGCGCTCAACCAAGGCGAAAGGATCGAAAGGATCATGATGATAATAATGGATACCGCTCTTCTCATGAACATCTCCTTTACTGGATTTTTTCCGAATAAATCCGCTTGTTTAAAGGTTCTTTTTCCAGAACTCAATCATGGTTTTGCGCAGATGAATGCGGGCGGGATTGTCCCTGAATCCGTGCTTGCGCATGGGATAGATCATCATGTCGAACATCTTGCCGGCCTTAATCAGTTCATCGACAAAGTGCCATGTGTTCTGAATGTGCACATTATCATCATAAGTGCCGTGAACGAGGAGCAGGCGGCCATGCAAATCTTTGGCATAGTTAACAAGGGCGGTCTTTTCATATCCCTCCGGGTTATCCTGAGGAAGCTTCATGACATACTCCACCCCGCTGTCGGTGTAGTGAAAATGGGTCACACCCGCTTGGGATATGCCGGCTTTAAACTCTTTCGATCGGGTCATAGCCAAGAGTGTATAACAGCCTCCTCCACTGGCTCCCCAGATCCCTACCCGATCCGGATCCACATAAGGCTGAGATTTCAGCCATTTGACCGCAGCCAACAGGTCGCGCAGCTCATTGTCGCCATAAAGTTCCTTGACGACCACAGCCTCGAGTTTTTTACTGATGGCCGTCGCACTGCGATTATCCACCTGCATAAAAAGATAGCCCTCTCGCAGCAGTATTTGACCGAAGTAGTTGGAGGACTGCCAGGAGTTGGATACTCTCGGCGCCGAAGGCCCTCCATAAACATAGATAATTACCGGATACCTCTTTTCCGGGTTGAAATCTTTCGGCTTGAGCATTTGTGCCGGAAGAGGGAATCCGTCGTCGGCCGGAATAGTCATCAATTCCGGGTACTGCATATCATATTTTGCCAGAAGCCCCGGTCTTGGCTCGGCCAGGAGGAGAGACCGCCGGCCTTCATTCGTATAGAGGGACAATGAGGGCAAGGTTGAAATATTCGAGTATCGGTCGAGATAGTATTCGGCATCCGGACTGAACACAACGGCATGGGTCCCATCCTCCTGGGATAGCCGCTGCATGCCGGTCCCATCAAATCGAATCCGATAAAGATGACGCTCGATGGAGGATTTTTCCAGGGCGGTAAAATATATCCAGCCGTCTTCTTCATCGATGGCGGTCACGGCTTTCCTGAGCCAGAAGGGACCTGATGACGCACGGATCGTCCAATCTCCCCTTGTGATCCGATTGACCAGCCGGCCGTCCATGGCGTAGCGGTAAAGATGAGCGTATCCATCTCGATCCGAAGACCAGATGAAGTGCTTGCCGTCTTTGAGGAAATAGAGATCATCATGGACATTGACCCAGGCGTCGTTTCTGTCTTTCAATATATGGGTGGCATCTCCGGTGAACCGATTTACAAAATATAGATCCAAGACGTCTTGATTTCGATTCATGGTGACCACACTGATTCGCTGGCTGTCGGGAAGCCATTTCGCCCGCACGATATATTCATAGGCAGGAGGTCTTAATCCGATCCCATGAATTGTCCCGCTGCTGATTTCGACAATTTTGACGTTGACGATAGGATTCGCCGTCCCGGCTTTTGGATACCGCTGTGTGATCACTCTCGGGTAGTCCGGTTTGAAGTCTAGATAATGCATGACACCCACCGGGGATTCATCGGTTTGCAGGAAGGCGATGGCCTCGGAATCATCCGACCACCAGTAGGCGATATCACGACGAGCGAAGATTTCCTCCCAGTATACCCAGGAGAGAGTCCCATTGAGGATCGTCTCTGAACCATCCCGCGTAATTCGCTTTTCAGTATTCCTTTCAATATCATACACATAGAGATCATTACTTCGGATAAACGCAAGTTTTTTGCCGTCAGGTGAAAAACGAACCGATTTCTCGACTTCTCCGGTTTCCAAGATCCGGTAGAAACGAGACTCCGAAAGCTCGAGCAGGAAGATATCCCCCTCGAATATGTAGACGGCTCTCCGGCCTGAATTATCAAAAGATAAAGGCCAGGGAAGGGCAATTGGCGAATATTTTCTCCCCAGGAATGACTTTAGGCTCGAAACGGCCGCCTTCATATCGACCGCTGGAATACACCTCCCGGTTGCCGGGTTGAATTTCTCAAAGGTACGCTCCGCTCTCGGTTTGCGAACATCGTAGAGAAGAGCCGTGCCGTCGTTCAGCCATACAAAAGACGGCAGGGCGGATATCGTACGGCTTTCCTCGCTGTATATCCACTCAACGGTAATCTCCTGCTTTTCCTGAGCAACCGCCAGCGAAATCAAAAATAGATAAAAAATGAGGGTGATTATCATCAAAGGCCCGAATAAGCGAGTTTTCATAAGAATTACCTCCTTTCTTCGATATTTCCCGAATGGATTCAGTTATTTCCTAAACTGTATAGCAAATCAGCGCTGAGAAGCAAAAAAAAATGCCTTGTGCAGGAAATATGCAGGAGAAGACTTAAGACGAAAAATATATTTCCACGCTGCGAACCCTATTCGTATCGCAGCGAATCCACCGGATTAGCCCGGGCGGCCTTCCACACCTGCATGCCCACAGAGATGAAAGCGATCCCCAGAGCGATGATGCCTGCCAGAAGAAAGATGCCGAGTTCCAGGCGCATGCGATAGGCGAAACCTTCCAGCCATCCGCGGCCAACCAGATAGGCCAGGGGCCAGGCGATCAGGCTGGAGATCAGCACCAACAGGATGAAGCTGCGGCTTTGTCCCCAAATGATGCTCGACTCTCTTGCGCCGAAGACTTTACGAATTCCGATCTCTTTGGTCTTCTGCTCGGCCGAGTAGGCCGCCAGTCCGAATAGCCCCAGGCAGGAGATGAATATAGCCAGGAAGGAAAATATTCGAAAGAGCCTACCCATGCGCATCTCAGACAGGTAGAGGCCTCCCAGGACGGTGTCGAAAAAACGGTATTCGAAGTCATAATCGGGAGCGAAACGGCTCCAGATGCCCTGAAGGAATTCCAGTGCTGCGGGAATCGCCCCCGGACGGATCCGTATGCTGAGATTGTCTCTCGGATAGGGGGCGAATTTGATCACCAGGGGCTCGATGGGATCATGCAGCGTCCGGCTGTGGAAATCCCTGATGACCCCGATGATGGTGGCGTCCTGCCCCTGCGAGGACGTTATGACCGGCGTGTTGGTGAGCCGCTTTCCGATAGGTGATTCATCGATGAATCCCATGGTTTTCGCGGCCGCCTCGTTGATGACGATGCCCTCTCTCAATTCTGTTATATAGGATCTGGAAAAGAACCGCCCGTCCACCATCTCCAGGCCGAAGGTTTTGAGGAATTCCAAATCCACCCAGAGTACCTCGAACCGCACTCTCCGGTTGGGATCCTTGCCCTGCCAGCCGATCTGGGAAGTGGTGGTCTCCCGTTTCCCGGGCAGGGTGTTGGAAATGGTTATGCTTTCGATATCGGGATTTCGCAGGATTTCTCTTCCTGCGGGGGAAATTTGCTGCAGCAGGGTGCCGGTTACGGGCATAGTGATGATGTTTTGTTTGTCGTAGCCCAGATCCTGTTGATGGATGAACCGGAGCTGCCCGGTGATGATGAAGGTCCCGATGATCAAAAATATAGAGACGGCGAATTGCAGGATCACAAGGCCTTTTCTCAACGACACCCGGCTGCCGACTCCGGTCGGCTCCATGGCCTTGAGGGCCTTCACCGGTTTAAATGAGGCGATGAAGAGCGAAGGATAGCTCCCAGAGAGGAGTACGGTTATGAGGGTGATGGCCAATATACCGCCGATGATATATATGTTCCCCAAAACGTGAATCGTCATCTCCTTATCTGATAGGGCGTTCAGGGTCGGGAGGAAGAACGGTATCAGCAGAATGGCGACTATGAATGCCAATCCGGCGGAAAGAATCGACTCTCCGTAGAATTGCCTGACGATATCCCTTTGCTGAGCCCCGAGGGTTTTACGGACGCCTACCTCACGGGCCCGTTTTATGCTTTTCGCCGTGGTCAGGTTGATGAAATTGATGCATGCGATGAGCAGTATGAAGCCGGCGATGATGGAGAAGAGTATCACATGAGTCATCGATCCGGGAGGTGCGTCCACCCATGTGCCGAAGGGCGCGAGATGAATTCCTGTCATGGGATACAGGATCAAACTGCCTTTGGCCCGGGCGTTGTTCCTTTTGTAAACGGTATCGGTCTTGCTTCCCGCGATAGAAGGATCGGCGCCTTCCTGAAGCATCACATAGGTGATATGGGAATTGCTTCCCCAACTGCTCAGATTTTCTCCCCACAGGTCGGACAAGAATTCAAAACGCGCCAGCACATCGAACTGCAGGTGGGAATTCTTAGGTAAACGCTTGAGCACGCCGGTGACCTGGAAATCGAATCGATTCTCCAAGCGAAGCGTCTTTCCCAGAGGGTCTTCATCGCCGAAATATTTTTCAGCCGTCTCTTCCGTAATGACCATGGCGAAGGGATGATCCAGGGCGTTCGAGGCATCCCCCTTGATGAAGGGGAAGGTGAACATCTCAAAGAAACGGACGTCCACGACGCAGAATCGATCTCCGTGAAAGGCTTTGTCTTGGTACTTGATCATCCGGCCGCCGATGGGGCGGTAACGGGTGGCCATCTGGACCTCGGGAAGTTCCGCCTCCAGCGCTGCAGCGAGGGGGGCACAGGTGGTGGAATAGCGTTCCTCGCCCGATTGGTAAAGCACGCGATACAACCGGTCGGCGTTTTCATGAAACCGGTCGAAACTGAGCTCGTCCTGGACCCAGAGGAGGATCAGCATGCAGCAGGTCATGCCGATGCCCAGCCCGGCGATGTTTATTACGGAATACGCTTTGTTCTTTTTCAGATGTCGAAAGGCGACTTTGAAGTGGTTTTTGAAC
>Ga0180437_10004170_pt1 | contig 20796 bp, 6 predicted proteins | sample SS_ome_4_FD_132410 | JGI IMG/M metagenome (GOLD analysis project Ga0180437, IMG submission 132410) | Hypersaline lake sediment archaeal communities from the Salton Sea, California, USA - SS_3_D_1 metaG | ecosystem: Environmental > Aquatic > Non-marine Saline and Alkaline > Hypersaline > Sediment... | reverse complement strand
TCAGCAGGATAAAGGACAGAACTAAACCGGCCAAAATACCCCTCATGATTTAAATTTAGCCTTTATCGGTTAAAAATCACCCAGTGAACCTGCTCGCCACGAAGACCAGGTCGTATATGTCGATCTCGCTGCTCCCGTCCGTGTCGGCCCTCGGATCGAAGCCGGATCTCATGCCGAATTCGCCAGCTATTATAGCGAGGTCCTCGATGTCCACGATGCCGTCCCCGGTAAGGTCTCCGGGGATTGCGGAGCCTGAAAAGTATTCGTAAGCTCCTATGTCGTGGCCTGCTCCCTGCGGCCTGCTCACTCCGTCCCTGTCATCCGCGGGGGCGTAAAGGGAAGAGCCGTTGTTTATCGCCGGAGAGCCGGAAACGAGATGGAAATCATTCGCTGCCGGGTTCACGAAAGACGGGTTTGTTGTCAAATAATCTGTTCCGGGGTAATAGACGAACGTGAACTCTCCCCACAGGTCTGAACAGGAAGATCCGCTTGCGTGAATGATATTATGGTCAACAGTGAATTGCGGTTCTGTTCCTGATGGTATGCAGATAGGATGGCTGTTCTGGCTGAAGATGTTGTTGCGGATGGTGATGTTCCAGACGTCTGCATGCCTTGACCAGAATCCTACTCCGCAGTTGTACGCCACGTTGTTTATGTAATAGGCGTCCCTGACAGGTCCCCTGTTGCTTTCGCCCCAGGGCGGCAGCGCATAGGCTGCCCCGCTCACATCTATCGCTACATTGTTGTAGACCCAGAGGTTGTATGCTGCCGCAGGCGGCGTCGTGGTGCCTCCCTGCTCGGACTCAAGGATGAATCCATAAGAGGTGTTTATTGCCGTGTTGTTCCAGAACCTGATGTTGTATGTCGGGGTTGTCCAGGCATCGACCCCGAAAGCAAGCTTCGGGTGGTCATATACGTAGTTGCCTGTGACATTGACGTCATGGGAGCCGGCCTTGATATTAATCCCTTCTCCCCCATAGGGGCTGTCAAAGGTGTCATGGACTTTGTTGTTGATGATGTTGACGTTATAGCTCCCTGCCACGCTTAGGGCTTCCTCAGAGCCGCCGTTGCATGCGAGCACAATCTCGTTGCCGTCCGCAACCACATCATGGGAACTCCAAATCCCAATCCCACAAGATACTGTGTTGTAGATGTAGTTGTGCTCCATGATTACGTGATCGGACCCCTGCGTCCTGATACCATCGATGCTATGACCACTATATTGGTCACCCCCATTATGAGCGGCATTGAGCAGCCTTAAACCCGAGACTTTGATGTAACTCCTGGACTCGATATGGAACAGCCCGTCCCATGTCCCTAGCGGTATCCCATCCCCTTCGATGGTTACGGTCTCCCCGGGGTAAGCGGCGTAAGTGATGTAGCCATCGACCGAGTTCCCCGAATTGTTCGGGATTACCTGTTCCCTGTAGACCCCTTGCCGGATGTGCACAGTTTCTCCTGCAGTCAGGGTGTCTGCGGCTTTCTGGATTGTTCTCCAGGGCTGGTCCATTGACCCGGGATTGTTGTCGTTTCCGTCGCTGGAAACATAGTAGCTGTTTTCGGGTATCTGTCCGCACTGCAGGTCCTGGCCGTTGCAGTCCTCGTCAACGCCGTTCTCGCAAAAATCTGTTGCACCGGGATGGATAGAGGCGTTGGTGTCATCGCAGTCATCATAACCCTGAAACCCCGGTTCGGAATAGCAGCCGTATGACTCGGCGTAGAAATGATCCCCGTCCGCATCGGTGCAGGAGAACACACTGAAAGCAATGGCAAAGTCATCGCTGTTCTTGTTGTCAAGGGCATCCTTGCATCTCACATAGAAATCATAGGATGAACCCCCGACAAGCCCGGAAATGACCTGCGAATGGGAAATCCACCCTGTGTTTGAGAAGGTGTTGGGCATGGAATCATATGACACCCCGGCAGCTGTCGAGTATTTGCACGTTGCTGCCTCGTTTGTACCCAGGCTAAGGGTCGTCTGAGTGGTTCCGGCCTGCAGACTTCCTGAAGGCTGGCCGTTAAACCTGACTGGGGGAGTTGTGTCCTGGCAGTCCAAGTCCTGGCCGTCGCAGTTCTCGTCAACACCATTCCCGCAGATCTCAGATGCGTACGGGTGTATCTCCGGATTGCTGTCATCGCACTCATCATAGCCTAGGAAGCCCGGCTCGGAATCGCAGCCTGATGACTGCGGATAATAATGATCCCCGTCATAATCCGTGCAGGCATCCCCGATCGGCGTGTTCATATAGTCCTGTATCTGGGACTGGGACAGGGCTGCGCCGAATATCCTCACCTCATCGATTGTCCCGTTGTATTTGTTGACATTGTTCGGCCTTGAGCCGATCGTGACATTGTTTGCATTTGCCGAGACGTCACGATAGTAGCTGGACGTACCGCTTGAGTTCCCGTTGATATAGAACTTGACCTGACCGGTGTCAGTATCCAAACTTACTGCCACGTGGTTCCAGGCATTGTAAGTCACTGCCACCGTGCTGCTCGGCCAGGCTGCTCTTGTACCGTTCCCAAGCACCAGCCCGAGTAGGCCATTACCCGAGGTCCTGAAAGTCCAGGAATCAGTATCATCTGTCGATTTGGAGATGATTGTAAAGTAGTCATTTGGTATGTCAGCAGGATATATCCACGCCATTATAGTGAAGTTGCCTGTAAGATCCAGGACCGGATGGTCAGAGACCACGATTTTCTTGGTTGTGTAATCATAGGGGAACCTATAGGCTCCGCCATATTTTCCAGATTCTGTCCAGACTACCGTCCCGGAGGTGGTCACATTGTGAGCGTAGCTGCTCGAATCCATGATCGGATTGCCGGCGCCCTCGTTCAAGCCCAGAACAAGTATCTCTTCATCTGCCGCTGCCGCAAAGTGAGGGCAGCTTAGAACAACAAGGAGAAAAAATACGATTAAAACTTCTTTCAATTTCTTCATGTTTTAATCTTGGTATTTTCCCTTAAAAAATCAGCTGAACCTGCTCGCCACAAAAACAACGTCGAAAATATCGATCTCGCTGTTCACTATCGTGTCCGCCCTGGGGTCGAATCCCGATCTCTTACCGAAATCGAGCGCTATTATCGCCAGGTCCAGGATCGTGACCGAGCAGTCCCCGTTAAGGTCTCCCTCCACGGGGCCGCAGTCAGCGTATTCGAAGGCCCCGATGTCCGGGATTCCCGTAATCGGGTTCCCGTCGAAATCTATTGTAAGGCCGACGTCCGTCCCGCTGTCTATGGCGGGTGAGCCTGATTGAAGGTGGAAATTACCGCTTGACGGATTGACAAACAATGGATCCGTCATCAGGTCGTGGTCGCCCTGATCAACGTTATAAAAAGCGTTTGGCGTCTGAAAAATCAGATTATAGTCATTGTCAGTAGTTTCGCTATAAATTTTGGCACTAATACCATAGTTATCTACTAGCTGGATAATGTTGTTTTTTATTTCAATGTTTTCAGTATTTGGTGCCAGGTAAGTCCGCACTGCGATACCGGCATTTCTTTTCAGGTCGCCTTCATGAGGATCTTCAGGGATCTTGTAAATAACATTATTCAGCACCTTGACATCCTTCACGTCAAGAAGCCACATTCCGACCCCCCTGACATTAGCAATAATGTTATTGCTTATTATAGACCCCGAAGCGCCCCGTTCCGGATTATCAGGGTCACCATCAATTACCGAGATTCCGCAGCTTTTCAATCCGTATTCTTCAAGAGGAGCAATGTCGTGAATATAGTTGTTGCTGATAACTGTATTTGTCCCGTCTGTTTTTATGGGAGCGTCACTACATCCGTTGGATTGGATGCCCGTGACTTCATTTCCCCAGACAGTGGCGTTATGGGCGCTGGGCTTGATTTCTATCCCGTCCGCAAAAACATTATCAAGCCTTTCTCCGTCCTTATACACGCGGTGGGGCCCAATCTTGTTATACATGATCTGGACGTAATCGTGTTTGAGCTTATATTTATCCTCATAACCAGGATTTACAGCGTTGCCATAATAAATAATCTCGTCGGGCCCCGATGCATTGTAGCCGATGTCATGAAAATTGTTGTGCTGGATGATATTGTAGCTGGTATGGAAATCATGGTATTCAATTCCAATCGCTCCTACCCCATTGGTGACTTCCAGATGGTCAAAAATATGATAATTTGAGTGATGTTCAGGGTCGCTGGTGTTATAATTACCGTCAATTTCAAAGGCTTTCCAAATTGCCCAGTCAGTAATAGTCTTAAGATAGCTGACCATGATCACGTTTTTATTAAAAGAATGGAATGTTTGCGCCTGTGGTCCCCATTCAGGGAGATTATCTAAATCGACATCCCAGACAGGAGGGTCATTCTTGTCCCAGGCGGTGAAATGAACCGGCCTCAGTATTGCCGCATGCAAATCACCCGGGTCTGATGTCGTCTCTGTGATAAAGCTTCCTGAAGGCAGGAATGAAGCATTGACAGTAACCGAATTGCCTGAAAAATTGACGACAGCGAACGCCCCGCTGTTGCCTTTGCGGCTGTTGTAGACCGTGACGTAATCTGTGGACGGGTTCAGGCCAGATACAGGCTGGTTGAAGGTTACAACTGAGCCAGAGACACCCTGTATTGCCTGGAAAGGATACAATACCTGGCCGCTTTGGGTGGGTTTAATAGTGTGGCTGATAGAATTATCGTGCATGAATGTCCCCCTGAATTTCACGATTTCACCTGCGCCTGGATCGCAGGACATCACGCTGTTCACGGTCCTTTTTGGGGTCGAGGGGCTGAGCGCCTGGGAGCAGTTGTTCGAATCGTTCCCGATATCCGAGTCGACGTAATAGGTTTTCGAATCGGAAACGCTCACGTATTCGTACGCCCCGATGTCATACCCTTCTCCCTGCGGCCGGGGAATCCCGTCGAGGTCATGGGTCACGTTTGGCAAAGCGACCCCGGCGTCGATGGCCGGAGAACCGGGCAGGAGGTGGAAGTCCCCGGCACTCGCGTTGACGAACTTGGGGTCAGTGGTGTTGAACAGGTTGTGGTCAAGGACAATCACCCCCTGCGGACTGTCTCCCCACTGAATATCAGCCACTGTAGAATTGTAGAAGATGTTGTTCCGCACCTCGACAGATGCGATTTCCTCCTTGTCGAACTTGGCCCCATAATAGCAATCATGGATGATATTATTCCACCAATAGCCATATTCAACTGTCCCTGGACTGCCACCCCAATGCGGAAGCCCTATCCCACCCCCGTGTTGATAGTTACTGTGCCCGCAATGGATGATGATGTTATTCCAGGCATACAGGTGATGGGCATAACCGCCCTCTTCGGAATTGAATATGAGTCCCCATCCTCCATTCTTGAGGATGTTGTTGTAGAAATAAATGTGATGCGTCTCCTTCGTCCACGCATCAACACCCATGCACATGCGGGTACTTTCTTGTCCGTTTTCTAAGACGTGGTCAACGAGGTTGTTATACACATAAATATATGACGCACCGTTTTTGACATTGATGCCTTCGCCGCCCCAGGAATCTATCAATTTGTAGACGCTGTTATGGTGGACATTTCCATTGTAAGAATTCTCAATCGAAATGCACTCCTCGGAAAATGACGTCCACGTATCATGATCGTGACTAGCAGACGGGCATTGTGTATATTTAACTAAATTATAAGAGACATCGAAATCGTGGGAATTGGTAACATGAATGCCTGTTAGCCGACTATGTTCTGTGGTGCAATTTACAATGGCAAAATTTTGGGAGGCTGTTCCATATATTGCGACATTCCCAACATTCCGAACTGTAATTCCTTCAATACGGACGTTATTTGAAGTATCAACACGGATAGCCCTTGCCGAACTTGTCGTTCCCGAATTTCTCATGTCAATAACCGGAGTTTCGCCTGGATAGGCTTTAAACGTGGTAGTAGAGTTATAATTTTTTAAAGAAACTAAAAGTTGTTCGTCCTGCCACGTCCCGCCCCTTAGATAGACCGTGTCGCCGGACGACACGCCGTCTACCGACTTGGCAAGGGTCAGCCACGGTCCGTCTGAACCGCCCTGATAGGTCGGGTATAAACCATTATAATTATCGTTGCCGTCAATCCGGGAGACGTAGTATGTGGTGGCGGATGCGGAAAATGGCAGGATAAGGAAAACGAGTAAAACCGCTATTAAAAATACCCTCATGCTTTAATCTTGGTCTTCCAATTTAAAAAATCACGTGAACCTGCTCGCCACGAACACCAGGTCGTACACGTCTATCTCGCCGCTCCCGTCCGTGTCGGCCCGAATGTCGAAGCCGGACCTCTTACCGAAGTCGAGCGCTATTATCGCCAGGTCAAGGATCGTGACCGAGCAGTCCCCGTTAAGGTCTCCCTCCACGGGGCCGCAGTCAGCGTACTCGAAGGCCCCGATGTCCGGGATTCCCGTAATCGGGTTCCCGTCGAAATCGATTGTCAGGCCGACGTCAGTGCCGCTGTCAATTGCCGGCGATGTTGATTGCAGCCGGAAATTCCCGTTTTCCGGATCCAGGAACATGGGATCGAGAGCCAGGGAGTGGGTATCGAAAGTGTCGCCGGGGATGGAAAGCGCCTGCCATTCCGAAAAGCTCAGGTCCGTTATCCTCTCCTCAGGGACGTATATGAAGAAATTGTCCTGCCCGACAGGGTAGAAGATGTTGTAGTCGGAATCAAGCGATGTCAGGCCGCTTACGTTGTTGCTGCTGAACCTGATATGATATGTCTGAGGGTTCATCGATATGCAGTTCCTTATTATGGCATTAACAGGAAACAAGCTGTGGTGCATGTAGAAAGAGGTCCCGCAATCATATGCCACGTTGTTATAAAATTCCCCCATTTCTATCCAAAAGTAGCGGTAGCAGACATCATTCACATTTGGGCCGGCTATGTTCCCGTAAACGTCCGCGCTCGTTCCCGGAGCCTGCCCGGGGCCCGTGTTCAGTTCAATGCCCCTGCTGTTTGAACACATGGTCGGGTCACTCTCTCTGCAGCAAACAATTGTGTCATGAATCCAGTTGTACCTGATGGTAATGTTCTTTGCTGATTGATTGGTGTTGTAAACATACCAGGTAATCCCTGAACCGGCAAGGTATATATGATTGTTCTCCACGATAATGTTCCTGCTGCCCTGTCCAGAGATTGCGTGCGCATCAGCATCCCCGTAAGGCATACCAATATGGTGGAAAGTGCAGCCACTTATAAGCATGTCACTTGGCTCGCTTCCATCGCCCTCGGGTCCGCTGCCAGAGCCAATGGGGTATTCTGCAAATCCGATTCCGTTCTTTACGTAAGCGAATTCAGAGTTAATGAATTCATTGTGATTATTGTGGTTTCTGAAAAGGAAAAATATTAATTCACCGTACCACATCGTGCAGTTCTCCCATCTCTGGTAAGTTATAACCCCCGGATTGGTTTGTCCGTATTCAAGCCAGCGATAGATTGCATAAAATTTTAGGTTATACCAGTTGATGTAATGCTTGTCATTCATAGTCATGTGATAGCCCAGTCTATTAGCAGCAATCCTCCCGGTTGGGTCTTGGCCATCAGAAGTATGAACATACAGTTTGGCGCCAGCTGTACTGTCAGGAAGATAAAAACTGCCCGGTGTTGCTTGCAATTCATTGAAATTATAAGCTTTGGTATAAACTGTCCACGAATCCTTTGTGACGTCTTCAAAATACCAGTTAGCAGCATTTGTTCCAACTGTAGGAATGCTCCAGACACCGCTCCCTTCGTCAAGCCATGTGCTATGAGCCATTATACCGGCTCCCCAGATTATTCCCTGATCCCCGGGGCAGTCGCCCCTTATTGTTATCCTTGCATTCTCGTCTGTACCGGATGTTCCCGGAGTAAACACTTCCCATGCAGAGCCCCCGGTTCGGGTTCTCAGATGAAGGCCGCATACGTACAAAGTATCCCCGGCCTGAACACCTCCTGAACCCCAGACCACGCTCTCCAGCCCGTCCCAGGCGTTCGCATACGAAGACCCGTCCTCGTTACCGTAGCTACCCCCAGACGGTCTCACGTACCACGTATCCCCTGTCCCTTGGTATTCATAGGCCCCGATGTCAGGATTTCCTACAATCGGGTTGCCGTCGAAGTCCATCGTTAATCCGACGTCGGTCCCGTTGTCGATCGCGGGGCTGTCCGACTGGAGCATGAAATCCGACGGTATTTGAGGGCTTGCGGATACGAACTCCGGGTCATTCGTCAGCGAATGCGGGTCGAAGGTGAAACCGGGCTTGGAGATGGCCTGCCATCCGTTAAAGTCAGTTATTATCTCGCCTTCATCGTCTTTGAGATAGAACTGGCTGCCTGCTGCCGGGTAAATAATGTTGTAATCGGAATCCACCACGTAACTTCCGGGGGCGCGGCCAAGGATGTAAAACACGTAAGTTCCTGTGTCCAGGATAATGTTGTTCCTGAGCTTCACCTCCCCGGAAAAATCTGCCGGCCCGTTTGTGCGGACCCCTATGTCGAAATTGTATATCACGTTATTGTAAAAATCAGGAGGCTCCGACCATTTCCAGTACAGACCCCTTCCACCTGCCCTTCGATTGCCCGCTATTATGTTGTTATAAATCCTGTTCCCGCTGTGGTCCGCATCCCCGGAGTTCGTGTCACAGCTGAAGCTCATCCCGAAGGCGTTCCCCTGATCATTGAGGTCGTGTATGTAATTGTACCGCACGATGTTGTCGTAGGAATCCATGGTCTCGTCGAGGTAAAACACGATCCCCTCGTTGCATGAAGATATGTCGTTGTATTCTATCAGCCAGTCATGGCCGCCCTGTATTCCCAGGCCGTGGTTGTCTCCCCCTATGCCCCAGTTGTCTCCTGTTCCCTGGTCTCTTATAACGCAGTTCCTCACGGTCCCGTAGGATGGGGCGTCATTCGTGGCGCTGTGCGTGTAGATCGCCGTCTGGCTGTGTTCAAAAAGTGAACCTTCCCACGTTAAATTGTGGTTGTGGTCGTATATTGAAAATATTTCCTGGTTGGTGCATATGTGGAACGTGCAGTTCTCCCATGTCCATCGGAAATTGTTGTTCCCCGTAGGGAACGTGAACCTGTGAATCCCGTACCATTTCAGGTTACTGAATGTTATGTCCGTGGATCCGGCCTGGGGCCACAGCTGATAGCCCCAGTGCGTGAAGGCTATCCTCCCAGTTGGATCCCCGCCTTCGGTGGTGTGCACATAAAAGGTTTCTCCTGCCCAGCTCCAGCCGGTAGCGTAATAAGATCCCGGGTTGTCCATCACTTCCTGGACGCTTCCCCTTTCGGTCAACTTGGTATAGTCCGTCCCGCTGATATCCTGCAGTATGAACTTGTGGCCCATCCCCGCCTGCAATGTCTTGGAGTACGTGTTGCTTCCCTCGCTTGTCCAGGGATATCTTTCATCGATCCAGTGCCCCCAGATTATCCCCTCATCATTTAGGCAGTCCCCCCTTATCGTAACAGGGTTCCCCGGCGAGCCGGAAGTCGCTATCATTATGTCATGCTTGCCTTCGGTTATTCCCCCTGATTCCTGGACGAGGTGGGTCCCGCACACGTAAAGCGTGTCTCCAGCTTCAACTCCTCCAGTCCCCCAGACAACGTTCTCCAGTCCGTCCCAGGCGTTCGCATACGAACTCCCGTCCTCCAAACCGTAGCTCCCCCCGTAAGGCCTGACGTACCATTCGGTTGCGGAGGCCAGGGCAGGAATAATAAGCAGCGACAAAACAATCCCAATCAAAAGACCCCTCATGCTTTAATTTTGGTCTTGCCCAGTTAAAAATCACGTGAACCTGCTCGCCACGAACACCAGGTCGTAGATGTCTATCTCGTTGTCAAGGTTCGTGTCCGCGCGAATGTCGAAGCCGGATCTCCTCCCGAAGTCGAGCGCTATCATGGCGAGGTCCAATATCGTCACGGAACAGTCGCCGTTCAGGTCGCCCTCCACGGGGCCGCAGTCCGAGTATTCGAAGGCACCTATGTCCGGTATCCCGACAATAGGGTTGCCGTCGAAGTCCATCGTTAATCCGACGTCCGTGCCGCTGTCGATCGCCGGGGAGCCAGCCTGCAGGCGGAAGTTGCCGGCTGACGGGTTCACTAATAGGGGATTTTCTGTTATCGAATTAGGGTCGAAGGTGCAGCCTGACCTTGATAACGCTTGCCATTCTGCGAATGTCATATCATAATAAAGCCCATCGCCATCTATCAGGCGGAACTGATTACCGGAAATCGGATAATACAGATTATTGTCTCCTTCAAAGACATAATTCCCCTCAGTCGCACCTGTTCTCACCCTTATGTGCATTGTGCTTGGATATAAAGATATACAGTTCTTGAAATAGACCTCTATCTTTTCATTTGTGTTTGTTATCCAATAATTACCATATTGTCCGCTACTGTTATAGACAATATTATTATAGATATAAGTGGCGTAACTCCATGTGACTCTTATGCCGGTATTAACAAGATTCGCCACTATATTTCCGTAAATCTTGTTGTTGTCATTTTGAGGGCTGCCTGAGCCTATGTTAAAGCATATTCCCCTGCCGGGGGACAATCCTCCGGAGTTGTGATTGTCGTGAACGTAGTTATACCTTACCGTGTTGTTCCAGATCCGCTGATTGGGGTAGCTGTAAAAGGCGATGGTTTCAGCGCAATTGTAAAATTCGCTTCCCTCGATAATATTATCATGTCCGCCCTGGAAACTGACTGCATGACCGTCCCCGTCCGGCACCTTTACTGCTATGTCATGAAAAACAGAATTTCTAACAGTTGTATGATGCGGTGTCTGTGTTCCGTCCCCCGTGGGAGATTCGGCAAACGCCAGCCCGTTTTGTGCCCAGGCAATGTCGCACCCGTCGAATGTAAGATAGTCACATCCCTGGCGGAAAAGCATGAGAATGGCGTCACCGTACCAAATCCTGCAGTCTTTCCAGGTTATATGGCTTATAAAATTTGTCGGTGGATTATAGGCAAAAAGCACTTTGGGGATGTAAAACTCCAGATCTTGCCATGCAATGTATGACAGATCGTGCATGTTGAATTGCCAACCTAATGTGTTTTCAGTGACCCTGCCTGTTGGATCCCCGTTATCAGCAAGGTGAACGTAAAGTTTCGAGGGATTTCTGTAATCGGGACTATAGTGCGTGCCCGGGGTATTTTTGCATTCTGCCAGGCTGGACGCTTTATCAAGAACCGTATGAGAATTTGGCGTCACATCCTGGAAATACCATACTTGGCTGTTCTGTATGGCGGGAGTTGTTATGCTCCATGTATCGTTTCCTTCGAAAACCCACGGTTCGTGTTTCATTAATGCCCCGCCCCAAATAACGCCTTTATCCCCCGGGCAATCACCCCTTATTGTTATAACATTACCAGCAGAGCCGCCTATCATATTAATTTCTCTGTCTGGTCCAGTGACAAGGGCGGTTTTTTCAAAAAGATGCAATCCGCATACATACAGCGTATCGCCGGCCTGAACACCCCCGGAACCCCAGACCACGCTTCCGAGCCCGTCCCAGGCGTTCGAATAAGAACTCCCGTCCTCGTTTCCGTAGATCCCACCGGCAGGCCGGACGTACCAGACGTTCCCTGTTCCTTGGTACTCGAACGCCCCTATGTCCGGGACTCCCACTATCGGACTGCCTTCGTAATCCACGATCAGGCCGACGTCGGTCCCGCTGTCTATGGCAGGGGAACTCGCTTGCAGATGGAAGTTGCCTGCTGAGGGGTTCTCGAACAAAGGATCAAGCGTCAGCGAATTGGGGTCGAAGGTGCAACCGGGTTTCGAGAGGGACTGCCATTCTGAAAGGGTGTAGTAATCTTCAAAAACCGCGTCCCTTATGTGGAAATTGTCACCGGAGTTTGGATAGAATATGTTGTAATCCGAATCCAGAATATAATCGCCCTCATTGGCGAGTGTCATGAACTCGAAATGATAGGTTCCGGGGTTGAGCGAAATTGTGTTTCTCACCATGATGGCGGGCCCTCTCCCGTCGCTCTGCGTCTGCCCGGCCCTTATGTTAACTATGTTATTGCAGAAAACATTGTTGTATGCCTCGAGGGGATCGGGCCACTTGTAGTATACCCCGACATTTCCGTCGCAGACAATGTTATGATGAACCTTGTTTCCGTAAGTGTCACCCAGGGTAACAAGTCCCGGTGCCCCGAACGAAATGCCGCCTCCTACATCGTGGCCCCCAAGGCCGTGCAGATCATGTATGTAGTTGTATCTTACAATATTGTTGATTGCGTTTTGGCCGTCATACGCATAAAACACGATCCCGTCCTCGCATTCGTAGATCTCGTTGTTCTCGATTATGTTGTTCGAGGTCCCGCCCATGAGCCCTATTCCGTGGGGATCTGTTCCTCCCTGGTGCTCGGGAAGATAGCCCATGTAACGGATGGTGTTACCGGAAACCGTGTTTGAATGGGTGCCGGCGTTGAATGCTATGCCCTCCTGCCCGTATTCGATCACGGAATTGGTTATTTCTATGTGGTGGTTTTCGCTGCCTCCCGTCCTTATCACGACATTGTCATAATAACCCAGCGTGCAGCCGTCGAATTTGACATAGCTCACGTTGTCGCCATACCCGAAAGAGTTGATCCAGCTGGACATGCTGTTGATCGTGATGTTCCTGAATGTGATGTAACCGCCGTTTTGGGGGATCTGAAATTCATAACCGTACCTGTTAAGGGCTACCCTGTCGGTGGGATCGCCGTTGTCTGTTGTGTGGACATAGATCCTGGACCAGCCCACGTAATCGTCGCTGTAAAATGTCCCGGGGGTTGACTTGCACTCCTGGAGAGAATACGCCCTGGCAAGCAGTGTTCCTGTGGAACCGACTATGTCTTCGAATATTATTCCTGGGTAAGTTCCCCCCGCAAGGCTGATCGAATAAGTGTTGTCCCCTTCGTACTTCCATGCCCCGTATTTCGGGATATAAGAGCCCCATACGATACCCGGGTCTCCCGGGCAATCCCCGCGGATTACTGTATGCCGGGAGTTGTCAATCCCGCTGACGACATATATGTTGCCTTGGTCCGAACGGTTTACCATTAGCTCCATTAAATGCGTCCCGCACACGTAAAGCGTGTCCCCCGCTGCTACTCCTCCGGCTCCCCAGACCACGTTCCCTAACCCGTCCCATGCGTTTGCGTAATCCACGCCATTCTCGCTACCGTAATTACCTCCGGCAGGGCGGACGTACCAGTCAGCAGCCGAAGCCACACTGGGGAGAAGAACAAACGTCAAAATAAAACAAGCCAAAAACACCTTCATTATTAAAATTTGGGGTTTTGATTATTAATTACTTCTTTTTCTTTCTTTTTGTGGCCAAAAAGAGCAGGAGCAGAATTATTATCAGCCCCATGAGTGCAGCTATGCCCGTTACCTGACCAGCAGTGAACATGCCAAGCAGGCCGAACCCTTCAGGAGGGGTTTCCTCCACTTCTGCACCATCACCCGGAGGGCAGACTCCGCAGTCCTCCTCGCAGGTCTCGCACGTTTCACTGGTTTCGCACACCCCGTTGCCGCATCCCGTTGAGGGCGTGTACGTGCAGGGACGCAGCTCGGAAGGTATGTTGTCCCTTGTCCCGCATGCGTTCTCATCCGTGCACTCCCTTGTCTGGAGGTTCTCCTGGGAGCATTCGCCCCATTCCGAACATGACCATGAAGGCTCGCAGCATTCCCCGCAGTCCTCCTCGCAAGTCTCGCACGTCTCCGTGCCGTAACAGAGCCCGTCACCGCAGTAATACGTGGTGCCGCCACCGCCTCCGCCTCCGCCGCCTCCGCAGCCCTCGTCCACCGATCCGTCGCAGTCATCATCTATCCCGTTGCAGGATTCGGAGGCTCCCGGGTGAACGTTGGGATTAGAATCGTCGCAGTCGTTGCTCGAAGTCCTGTATCCTTCAGGAGGGAAGCAGGCCTCGATAGGGGATCCGCTTCCGTAGCCGTCGTTGTCGTTGTCAAAATAATACGCGTTCTTCACTCCCTCGTCCACCGATCCGTCGCAGTCGTTGTCCATGTTGTCGCAGGTCACTTCCTCTTCCTCGTAACCTTCCATCCCGCTGTAATCGCACTCCCCTGTCCAGAAACCCGATTCCGGGCAGGTTTCCTGCGATCCTTCACAAACGCCTTCCTGCACCGGGCATGACATGGTTTCTCCGGGGGTGCATTCTGTGGTCTGGTTCAAACAGCCTGTTATCATGAGGTTGTCCAGAATTATAACCCCTGTCTCGCTCGAGCTGACCTTCAGGTCTATAAGGCATTCTCCCCACCATTCACCATCCACGACTTCGCATCCGTCGCACTCGCACGACAGGAGATCAGCCAGGGCAGCGGTGAAATCCACATTCTCTGTCCCTAAAAACACTCCAGCGTGAGAGAACTCCTCGCTCCCGTCGTCTCCAACGTCAAGCACAACATCTTTGGGTGTCCCTGTAAACAGCTCCTCTATGTCGCTGTAAACTTCTGACATCGGGGTTCCCTGGTCGTAAAGCTCCCCGTGGGCCGCGTCCGTTATGCTCTGGAGCGTCTCCAGATCGGAATCGTCCTCGTAAGGGACCGCGTAAATCCTTATGCCGTAATTGGTCCATGCCTGTGCAGCCTTGCTTATGGTGTGGCTTTTAGGATTGGTGCAAACCTCTCCAGTTGGACCCCCGTAATCGCACCTGTTCGCCTCTCCGTTAGTCAGCAGAAGCATCACTCTGTGTGGTGTCCCCCTGTCCTTGAGCAGTTCGACACCCTTGTTGATGGCGCACGCGATACATGTGGACCCTTCCGAAACGTAGGTGTCAACAACGCTTGAAAGCTCCTCTTCGTTGTCCGTCAGTTCCTCAACGTCAACTATCCCTCTCCTGAAGCTTACCAGGCCCGCCTTGTTGTACCTGTACGCCAGGACAAAACCGAACATGTCCTTCGTGTCGGATTTCATCTCCTCGATGCTTTCGTTCATGCTTGCTGAGACGTCGCTAAGTATTATCATGTCCATTGCTGTTTCGTTGTCTATTGGCTCGCCTGTGACGTCAAGAGAAGCCGAATAAATCTCCATATCCATGGGAACGAGAATCTTGCTCGAGGTATCGGACATCCCGCCCTCTATAACGAGGGTTTCCGCTGAATCTCCGTCATGGAAAGTGGTTATCGGGGTTATCTCGATGCATGATTCCTCTGCCATTGCCATAGGGAGAAAAAGAAGCGCAGACAAAGCTATTGAAAAAAGAAAAATTCCCATCAGATTGCCTTTTTCGCATCCCATCCGAGCACCAATATTGAAATGGTATGTAAAGGATTTATAAGCTTATTTCCTGATCCTCATGAAGTAAAACGCCAGTATAACGATCACTATGAGGACTATGATTCCGCCTCCCAGCAAAGGCAAGGCCGACATCATTCCCGTGAAATTAAATTGTCCTTCCTCCAGACATTCTGCATTCATGCACCCAAACTCACATTCCTCCATCTCTACCCAGGTAGTCCCTGAAGGCGAACACTGGCTCAAGTAATTTTCCCTGCAGACTATTTTCCCTGGTTCGCATATAAGGGGCATTACGCAGTCCTGAACTTCAACTGGCTTGTTCTCCTCGGTCCCGCACCTCTTGACGTCCGCACAAGCCCTTTTCTGCATGCTGTTGAAACATTCCGTCCAGTCCGTGCATATCCAGTCCTCCACGCAGGGCTTTTCAGGTTCCTCGGTCGTTCCTCCTGTCGTGCCCCCGGTTGATCCGCCGCTGGAAGATCCTCCGCTAGTGGTCCCGCCGGTCGTGCATGTACCGCAGTCTGCTGGACAGGATGAGCAGCTCTCACCTTCCTCGCAGTTCCCGTCTCCGCAGAAGTTTGCAATCTCTGCCAAGAGGTTTACTTCATGTATTGTAGTGCCTGTCGAGAATTTCCCTTCACCCCCCTTTACGCCTTGAACGTACAGTTCTATCGTATCGCCATGCTCTGTGGGCTCTAGGGCGAATGTAAGAAAGTATTTACCGTCTGTAGTAAGCGTACCTCCAACGTCTTTCCCCTGGTGTTTGGCGCTTATAAGGACGCCGTCAGGAGCAGGGATCCCGTTAACCGTCACTGTCCCGTAGAAAAGGTTGGGCTGCGGGAAAGCCTGAACAGAAGAAACGCTAGCAAAAACAAAAACTGCCAAAAACGCCAATAAGAGGAAAATTTTATTATCCATGTATTCACCATTTTATAGTAATGATATATTAGTAAGTTTTAAATACTTAACGTTTTGTTGCGGTGGATATTCCTTACCCTGTGGATTTAAAAATAAAAAGAAAGGGTTTGGTGGTGTTAAACCGCCACACCACCAGCAAAGTTGCTTACGCACTGCCAGTCCTCGTTCCAGATGCAGGTCGTCGCTGGCGCGTACAAATCATCTTCGTCCAGCTCCAGCCAGTATCCCCGGCCGGCGTACATCCTGCTCATCAGTTCCTGGAAGCCGTCTTCCGGGCAGGTGTTTAGTCCGAACCAGTGCGTCTCGTAGTCTCCGCAGTTAAGGTAGCTCCACAGGGCGCTCCACTTCGGGAAGCCCTGCTGCGTGTCCACGAGAGAGTTCAGGGCGCAGTACACCTTGTCTCCGAAGACGTTCCTGTCCCAGCAGTTCATGGCGTCCCCGCACATGAAGTTCTCGTCACTCCATGGATAAATCTGCCACCTGCTTCCGTAGTAACCTATCAGGTTCCATCCTTTCACAAGGTCCCTGCTCGGCGGCACTGTTGCCGGGCTGAACAGGCTTCCTCCGATCGTGAGCCATTCGGACGGGTCGTTCAGTCCGTCGTCAGGAAGCTTTTCCATGACCCAGTATCCCCATCCCGGCTCTATCTCTTTCAGCTCTACCGTGCCACTTAAGGTTAAGCCAGGAGCGTATACCAGCCAGTCGCCCGTCTCGCCGTCGTAAGCCCATACTGCTTCTACTCCCGGGGTGTCCTTGAACACCTCTTCCGGAGCGTCGTTCAGCAGCACGAAGGGAACAGATATCAGGTTCCACTTGAAGTACAGAGGTATTTCGAAGGCCGTCCCTTCAACCTTGAACTTCTCGTCGTCGTGCACGTCGTTCGAATTTCCTAATTTGTCCACGCAGTAGAAGTCCAGGTTGTGCTCTGTCTCTTCCTTGAAGCTGAAGTCAACCGGTCCGTCAACGCAGCAGTATCCGTTGTCTTCCATGCACGGGACTCCGTCAATAAGGTCTCCCAACTTCTGCACCTCGCAGTAGTCGTCGCAGTAGTCCTCTGTCTCGTCAAACCCGTCGAGTTCCACCTTGAAGCAGACTTTCTCGTGGTCTACCGGGTGGGGCTCAGGATCGTCGCAGTCGAGAGTTATCGGTGTCTGCATTGTCACCTTCCAGCACTCTATGCAGAAAGGATCTGCCTTGCATTCCTGACTCGACATCCCGTCACCACTCGAATCTTTCCAGCACCTGTCAACCAGATCGGGGTAGAAGAACACGTCCACTCCGTATTCTGTCGGTTCCCAAGGAGTCTTCGGCTCTCCGACCGTCTTGTTCGGCGTCGGTGCCTGGTTATCCACGAATACGCACTGTTTGTGGAGTCTCGATTTTTCCACGTTGTCCTCTGCGTATATCTCTATCAGGTGGCACGAGTCGTCCGGTATGCTGAATGTGAAATTGTCGAAATAATCCGAAGCAACCGGTGTCCAAGATCCGCTTCCAACTGCGTCTTCGCACTCCAATTTATCTACTTCGTAATCCCTGCAGTACTCGTCGTCAACCAGTGTTACCCTGTATTCGACTTTGTTTATTCCTGTTGGGTGCGGTCCGTCGTCAGTAACGCCTGCGTATATCGTTGTTTCCTTGTTTATGAACTCAGCGTAATAGTTGTTGTCGTATTCGAAGTACGGATCTCCATACTGCTTCCATATTCCCGGCGGTGTCTTGTCAACGATGAACTTCTCGATGTCCATTACTGTATTTCCCAGCTTGTCCCAGCACTTTATGTAAAGTATGTGTGTCGATTCCTCCGGGAAGTTTATCACGAACGGGAATGTCTTAATCTCCTGCACTCCCATACCTGTCTTGTCGCCGTCAATCACTTCGTAATCCCAGGCACACGTCACATCGTCAACCGGGTGCGGGTCCGGGTCGTATACATCCACGGTTATCTCTGTCACGCCGTCTATCATGTAGCAATCGAACGGGTGCGTGTTCATTGCAAACACGTGGAATCCTGGTATCTCGTTCTTCGGGCTTCCGCCCCACGTAAGCTTCGCAGTTCCGGTCAGTGTGAACCCGCTTACCTGGTCAGCGTCGCTCAGGTAAACCCTGAGTCCCTTGTAACCGGTTCCTGACATCACATCGCTTAGTGCATCTCCGTTCAGATACATGTTTGTAAGTTCAACGCTGTTTCCGTTATCGTTTCCCTTCGCGAATGGAATTATGTATTCGAACGCCATTCCGGGGTCATAATACCATTCCAAAGTCTTGTCTCCGACGATGTAAGTCACCTTTCCGTCGCTTGGGTCGTAGCTGACTGAGAAGTCAACAGTAGCACCGCTTGTAAATCCGTAGTTGTCCTGTGCAACGACTGTCTCTCCTCCGTCTACTTCCCATATTGCCAGTTCCCATGCGCCTGCTGTCGGGTTTCCGTCTCCGTATCTGCCTGTCGTGAAGAAGTCTTTATCAAGACCGTCCAAACAGGCCCAGCCGTCGCAAAGTTCAGGCGGAACTTCTTGTGGAACTGGGCAATCCAGCTTAGGATCTCCCACTGTCTTCACTATCACCGGAGGTTGTGTATCAACAATATCTATCTCGAATTCATGTGTTCCCTCGTTTCCTAGTATGTCCTCGCAGTAGTATTCGAGCTGGTGGCACGAATCTTCCGGGAAGTATATGGTCTTTTCGACTTCATGCCCGTTTACCACTACAAGCCCTGTCGGGTCTTCCCACTCGTTCCATGGTCCCCAGTTCACGCAGTCCTCGCTGACCCTGTACCTGTACCACAGAGAAACGTGGTCAACCGGGTGGTCTCCAAGGTCGTCGCAGAACAAGGTTATCGGCGTTGTTTTCGTGATGTAGATGTAATCACCGATCACTTCCTGTGGGGTACCGACAATCTTTCCGACTGTTGGCGCAGTGTTCTCCACGAATACGCACTGCCTCTTAATCTCTTCTATCTTATCAACGTTATCAACACTGTAGTACTCTATAAGGTGGCATGACTGGTCCGGTATCTTGAACGGCGTCGTGTATGTGTTGAATGCAGCGCCATCGATGCCTATTTCCTGACATCTCTCAACAGAACTGCATGCCTCGTCTCCTACAAGCGTGACCCTGTACTTGGTTTCTTTAACGCCTGAATCGTGCGGCCCTACAGTGTCAGTCGCGCTCAGGTGTATTTCAGTATCGGACGTTATCCACTTCGGATAAACCATCTCCAAAGGATACTGCGGACCAACGTATGTCTTTGTGGTCTCAGGAGGCGTCTTGTCAACAAAGAACGTCTCTTCGTCCACTATCTGCTCATTTCCAAGAGCATCCCTGCACCTTATCTGAAGGTCATGCTTGCTCTCTTCCGGGAAATGTATGGGGTATGTGTTGTACCATCCGTAGAAATCCCCGCCGTCAAGGGTGTATCCCCATTCACAGTAGACTTCGTCAACAGCGCAGATTTCTCCGCCATCAATGACTTCATATCCTATTGTCGTTACGCCATCGATGTGGCAAACGTCTGTCTCGTCGTCCGGCGGACAATCGCCGCTGACCGCATAAGACGGCCCTTCTATCCACTTGTCAAAAAGGTATGGCGGCGTGTCGTCAACCTTGTAGTATTGCACGTGTGTGTCTGTCCTCTTTTCAACAGCGTCTATACAATAATATTCTATGTTGTGCATCGACTCTTCCAAGAAATTAAACACGAAATGCTTTGCTTCGTCCACAGCAACGCAGCAGAATTCGTCTCCGTATTCGTCCATGGTTCCGCCGAAGTGGCTGCAGTATTCAGGTGTCTTTCCGTATCCAAAATCAGGATAATAGTCGTATGACACCCTGAAGCAAAGTTCCTCGTCTTCTGACGGGTGTGTTTGTGGAGCTCCAGTTGCATCTAAAACTCTGTCGTCACATGTGAATGTTATCGGCATGCTTGTAGTTATCCAGTGGAATAATCCGGTTGGATTTCCTTCGTTCGTGAACTTTTCTTCTGCCTCGTCAGCAATCGCCTGACCGTTGTCCTTGTCCATGAATGGAGGCGTCTTGTCCACGAAGAAACAATTCACGTTCATGTCCTCTATGTTGCCCAGGTAGTCCACGCTGAAGTAATACAACATGTGGCACGATTCTGTTTCCTTCTGTATCGGTGTTCCATCGTAAAGGTGCCAATCTGGATCGACCTCGCAACCAAGATTTGGACTGTCGTAATAATCGTGGACATTGGTTTCCACACAGTCTTCCCAACTGTCATATTCCTGTAATTCCCAGTAGTCATCAACAAAGCATTCTTCCTGCCAGAAATCAATACATCCTTCCCAAGCTTCCTGGTCGTATGGATTTAGCACATCAACAGCGTTGCAGTATGAATACGGATCCCAGCATGGTTCTTCTCCGCATGCCAATATGTTCTTGTACCAGGTCTTGTCAACGCCTATGTTGCATCCATAAGTTGTTGGGTCAGGGTCTTCTGCAGTCAGAGTTATTTCTGTAACAGTATCAACCCATTCAACGTCGCCTTCTATTTTCTTCGGTTCGCTGATTTCCTTTGTCGTAACAGGAGGTGTGTCGTCGACCTTGTCGAGTTCTGTCAGGGTCGCCTTGTTGCGCGCCTTGTCGTAGCATTCCACCTCAATGTAGTGGTTCGAAT
>Ga0180437_10004168_pt1 | contig 20802 bp, 33 predicted proteins | sample SS_ome_4_FD_132410 | JGI IMG/M metagenome (GOLD analysis project Ga0180437, IMG submission 132410) | Hypersaline lake sediment archaeal communities from the Salton Sea, California, USA - SS_3_D_1 metaG | ecosystem: Environmental > Aquatic > Non-marine Saline and Alkaline > Hypersaline >... | reverse complement strand
GAGAGACCCGCCTATTGTTACTGTTTCACCAAATCTAACTCCGTTTTGGAATAATACCTCTCCACTTCCTACCATATTTACAGGACAATTAACATTACAAGTATCGAACCGAAGGAATCCTCCGCCCCCATTGAGCTGCATGGTATTTCCGGTGCCTGCTCCCATTTCTACGTTAATGAGCTTTATATCCGAAGACCCCGTCGCGTTATTGATAACTCCATCGTTGGTACTAGCTTCTCCACAGTTATCCATCAGGATTTCACCTGTCCAGTTGGGAAGGTTAAAAATATATCCATTAGTGATGATAATGAAGGAATTATTGATATTGAAAACGGTGCTTCCTGCCGCCGCCGAGTTTAATATGTTAGTCGCACTTGTCAATACAAATCCATCAAACGTTACTGCTCCCGAAGTAGGAGGAGTATGTTGACCCGTAATAGTTGCGGCTCCATCAATACTCATAAAGGTAATACTAGAAGTGATATTGAGATCTTCCGTATACGTACCGGGCTGAACCCAAATCATATTGGTTCCACCAGCAGCGGTTGCTGCGTCGATAGCGGCTTGAATAGTAGTATACCCAGCTTCTCCAGACGGTCCTACGACATAAGGGGTGATAGGAAATCCACCTTCCGCATCGCGATTAATAGTAAGGGTACTACCCGCACCGTCTACAGTAATCCCATCCCCTCCAAGGATGTTAATATTTCCTGCAGTAGGAGAAAGGGCTCCCCCCGTATCTCCCGTAAGAGTATCTACATCAGAGCTTCCTGGCCCTAATATGGACCATGTCGCGCTTCCACCTGATACATTGGCTAAACCATAAATTTGAGAAGTGGTTTGATCGACCCAGATTTGCCCTACTTCATAAAATTTTGCATCGGTAGAAGTGGGAGCCCGTTGAGCTCTCACAGGGACTGGGAATACATCTTGTAATGGGTTGTTGAGTCCGTAAGATTTAGTACGTTTAGCCATTTGGTAACCTAAAATTAATGTTTGTCATTTGATTTACTATTACGACAACTATTTAATTTAAGTCTTGTAACCAATGCATTTTCTATGGTATTATACAGAAAAGCAGGAATACAGAGATGCATGGGCCTAAGAATAAAAGATTAACGATAAATATTTCTGAAGAATTAAAAGCAAAAATTAAAGGATATTCGGCTTTGACTAATACTCCTCTTGGTGTCTTTGTTAATCGAATATTGATTGAGAAAGTCCAAAAGATTGAGAAAGGTGAAGACGCATACCTTAAAGTAGAAAGGAAAAAATAATGGAATGGACGCAAGTATTAACTATCGCTGGATCTACCATTGGAGCGGTGTGGTTTATGCATCGGGAATCTTATAACGAAATGAAGGATTTTCATGGTCGGTTATGCCGATTGGAAGAAAAATATATCCAGCTCATGGAAAAAAGCCTTCGGGAAAGTGTAAAAGAAAAAAAGGGATAACGCATGTCATTTATTTTAGGGGTATTAGGAATAGGGGTAGGAATTTATTTTTGGATTAATTCTTAGGATTCTACTTCAACATCTAAAAATTCCCAATCTTCATTGGGATGTTTTTGTTCCAAAATCTTTTTAGCAGCTTTTAAGGCTTGAGATCCTGCGGCACCTTTATTACTTCGAATAGCTTGAAGGGCTTTATTAGAAACGTTCTGTAAGCGCGGATTGGTTAAAAGTTCTTTAGAAAGAAGACGGATAGCCATTTCCGATGCTACTCCTTTTAAAAGAATCGGATTGGCTGTGGCAATACTGGAGACTATAGCTGCCCCTTCTCCTTTATTTAACCATTTATCAATCATATCTGGTTTTAAAGCTTTCGCCGCTTTTTTATAACGGGTATAAAGTTCATTAGTAAGCTCAAAATCTTTAGCCAATTGAGGATCAGTATCTCGAAGAATTTCGCGAATAGGAGTTTTAAGAGCGTTAATAGATTTTTTGCCCCCTTTTACCGCATTCCAGTTTACTGCATTATTAATATCTCCCCAGAATCCAATAAGTTCTTCGGGAGTAGCTCCTCGATTTCGAATGGTTTCCATACTGTCTTCGATAAACTTAATGGCTCCTTCTTTTTCAGGAGAAGCTTTGAGAGTGGTCCGTAATTTTTTATTTATTTCTCCGAAATCTTTTAAAAGCTTTTCATTTTGTGAAGCACTTAATCGTCCATGTTGAGAAGCTTCTTCTCTCACTAAATCATAAGCCCCCCCTAATTTTTCATTTATCTTTTTGAAAGACTCCGCAGTTTTTTCACTTTTGCGAGCTAACTTAGAAAAAGTAGCTAATTTCTTTTCACTTTGCAGCAGAGGAGTAAGTTCTTTTTCTGTAAGCCCCACCTGGCGTCCTCTTTGGACTAATTCTTTTCCTTTCTTAGAAGCCGGAGCTAATTTTTTTCCTAGCCCTCCCAAACCTAGAGTGGCAAGAATTTCAGCTATCACTCCTGCCGTAGGAGAATCCGTAACTTGTTCTACTCCTTCGCCGATCCCAGCCCCGGCTCCCAGAGCTGCTAAAGCTTTTCCTCCCGCTCCTAAAGAAGCTCCACTTCCGACCGCTTCTCCTATGCGCCTAGAAAATTTCCCAGGCGTAGTTTCCGGTGAAGTTTCTACTCCTAAAATTTGGGCAAACTCCTCTACTTCTTTAGAAGAGGGCAGCCGAGAATATCGGGGGACAATATCATCATCATCCGTAAGAGCCATGAGATCATAGATAGAAGGTTTATACCCCGGTTGATGCATTCTTTCCAAAGCCTCAAACTCTCTTTGGCGTTGAGATTCTTCTCCGGGAAGTGTTTCTTCGGACTGCAGGTTTAACAGATCCAGAATATCCCCATAGGTCCCAAAGAGCCCTTTAGCGCCGCCAATAGCAGCTTGTTTAGCGATATCTTTACCCGTAGAAGAAGGGGTAGAGGGAGCGTCTATTACTCTCCCAAATTCCACTGTCTCTTCTTCTAGGAGTCTTCCAAATGTTTTGGTGCTCATCGACTTAATTTATATCCTGCGGAACGCGCCGCTTTTACATCTTTTTTTTCTACTGCTCTACGACGGCCTTGAGGATCAATCATAATGACTTCAGTTTCCTTTACTTCGGTAGGAGTAGAAGTGGATTGGATCTCTCTTAAACGTGCTTCTAATTCCTTTTGTTCCGCATCTGCAAATTTTTTAAGCTCTTTACGGGTGCGTTGACCAATATTGCCTTTGATATACCCAAATTTTTCTTCATCTTCTTGAGCTAATTTATCAATAATATCGAGTTGAGCTTTTTCAATCGCAAGCTCGCTCTTTAAAGCTTCAATAACGGTACGGTTAGCTGCTTCGGACCGTCCTATTTTAGGAAGCATCTTTTGAATTTGCTGTTCTATCCATTGATTAGGACGCGTTCCCGCTCTTTTTAAGGAACCGAGAAAATATTCTTTTCCGGAAGAAATAAATTGAGCTCCTTTAGGAGTTCGGAGTCCTTCTATCCCGGTTATTTCTGCTACATTATCGGGAGAAAAGAAACCTAAATTTCCTTCTTGGACTGCATCTTCCATTAATGATAAAGCGCTTTCTTTTTGAGTAATGCCCTCGGCTCTTTCATCGGCCCGAGCAAGAATAGGTTTGGCTCTCTCAAATTCTCTTTTGGCCCTAGATTCCGTTTGTTTAATTTGAGATTCTTTTTGTCCTTGAAGAAGTCGTGCGAGATTGGGATCTTGCATTCCTACGGCTAAAATCGCTTCATCTGATACCCCTCCTCCTGGAGTAGCAGACTGAGAAGCTATCCCTTCAGCTGTTTCGGTTCCTCCTCCTCCTAAGCCCCGGAGAAGATTCTCAAGCCTTTCATGTTTCATTTTTTCAAGTTTATCCTGGGCCAGAAGTTGGAGACCTGAACTGAGACCTTGTCCAATTGCACTTCCAAAACGTTGACCCGCAGAAGGGGTAGGATCTTCAAAAGATTCGGGAGTTGTATAAATAGTCATTTTAACCTCTTAAAGTAAAAAGGGTAGGGCTTGAGCCAATCCTTGAGCTGCTCCTACTCCTACGTTTTCTATAAACCCGGGCTCTCGAGGTCGTGTGTATTGATATCTCCGTGGGGCTAATGCAGGCCCAAGTAATTGTAAGAGTTGAGAAAGGGCATCTCCTTGCATTCCGATCCGTTGAGAAAAAAGGTTTTCCTCCAGTTCTCTTCCCGCAGTCCCAAGAGCCTGTCCAAAAGCAGAAGAGCGTTGGGACCCTTCTCCAAACTCTCCGGTAAATCTTTCGGCTATGGTGGGAAGGGTTTTTTGTTCAAAGTCTCTTCGAGCCGGTCTTTGAAAAGCCTCAAAAGTTGTGGCATCTCCCCCTAAAATATTTTGAAGATTTTGAACTCCACTCCCTAAGGGGGATTGAATGGATCCCAGAATCTGATTAAGAAGATTTTCCTGTTGGGGATTATAAATAGGCTTATTTTTTGTTTTGGAGCCTTTGCCAAATAAGAAATCCATGAATGCCATATTTACCTCTGATCTAAATTTTCTTTTACACCACTTTAATATATTCTACAACTACGAAGCATCGGGTATAAATAGTGTAATTAGCGGTGGTCGTAGTAATAGCAACGTTTGTGGCTCCCATAGATAATTGAACTCCATCTGCAGGAGCCGCCACATTGACGTAAGGGATAGGAATAGCCGCTTGCAGGGTAGACGCCCCGGGATCGGTAGCCGTTGCATAGAGTCGGACAATAGAAAAATCTTGCGTTGTAGAAATTCCGTGGGCGACATTTTTAGTAGTGGCATTAGGGAGGGCGCCAAAATCTATGACTTTCCTAAACACATTTCTATAATTTAAATTTCCCGCGGTAGTGGTAGAAAAGGTAGGAAGAAATTGTTGCCCAGTCACCACTTCTTCAGAGTCATAAAGTCCACTGTCTTTAGTATTTACTGCCGCAGCTATATTGTTAAGATATTCCCGCAATTTAACATCGTACTCTTCAAAGTTATCTTCGGGAAAAATATAACTTTCAGGAATAAAATTATTAGGGTTTCCATTTAAAGAGGCGCTCATCCTATAATCCGACCTTGTGGTTCTGCATAAAAAATCATGGCATGGAGTTCAAAATCAGACTGAGAAATTTCTAAGTCTCTCATTTGGGTATCATTCATGAAAAGTAAGAGCTGAAGAAATTGTGCTTGGGCCTGGATATAATATCTATGCCAAATTTGTTGCTGATTAACTTGGAACGATTGTGTGTCTTCAACTTTTGTATATAGAGTATTACTACCTAGTAATACATCCGCGTCAACTTGATCTTGTATGGCATCCCCGGAGGCGGTATCGATTAAGTAGTTTAGAGAAATTTCTCCGTTGGTAGTCCGATTAAGAAGGAAATCCATATATGGGACTCTAAACTGTTGTCCAATGGGGGTGCCGGGATTGAATTGCTTGCTCAAGATTTTTAAATTGCTAATGCGAGAAAGCTTTCCTCCTCCCGTATACGTCCCCGTAAAAGTGGTATCTAAAACAATGGTATCGCTATCTACTACCTGTTGGACCTGAAAAACAGTTCCATTTAGAGAGGTAATTCCTTGAGCATCTTCAACTAAAACATAATCTTCTTCTTTTAAATTATGATCGACGACCGTCAACCGCGAAGTACCAGAGTTCATATCCGTGATGTAAAGAGATTGAGAATTAGAAGAGAGTCCACTATCAATCACAAAAACAAACCCCTCTTGATTTCCCGCCACAATATCGGGGAAAGCGGATTGAAAAAGTGGGGACCCCCACGGATCGTTCCACTCGGCCCATGTAGGATAGATATCTTCTACCGTAGCCCAAGTAAGGTCAGAATCTTTTTGATAATACCCAAAACAGGTGAAGGAATCATTGAAGAAAGCCCATGTATTATTGCGGTAATTATAGAGAAAAATACGTGTGGGATACGTTGGGTTATCAGTATCATCAGGAAAAGACCAATATACAACTTCATTATAATAATCCCGTATACCATAAACGCGCTCAGGACCATCATTCCCATTATGAATCTTAAAAACTTCATCAGGTATTTTTTCATCAATTCTCGTAACATTAACCCCATTACAACTATGTACCCCCACATTCCCTACTCCCAAGACAGCTTTGTCGAATCCCACAACCGAAAAAGAACTTTCACATCCCAATTCGTTATTGATTTGTTGCCACCGAAAAGGGAGAGCAGTATTACCTGTATAAACCAGTTCCCAGGTAGATCGTTCAAAATAAACGATTAAGCGGTCTTTGATATAATCAGCGGTGATAATTTGTTCTTGAGTAGGAGCATCGATAAACCCCCCCCTTCCCGCAGTATCATCGATCCAGGAAGTAGTGGCATTAGTAGGATCCCCATTTTGAGAAAAGCGACACCGATTGGGATAAGACCGATCGGTTCCTCCCTCATCTTCGATGGTGTTTAAAGCTACCAATCGATCTTTAAAGGGAAGAATAATCCGAGAAGTTTCTAAAAAGCGATTGGTTCCTCCGCTATTTAGTTGAGGACGCAAAGTTGTCCAAGTTGAAGACCCATCCGGGATATATTTAATATTATCCGCGGCAACAAAATTTACCGTGTAAAAAAAGGTTTCATAGGGATTGGCGCCTCTATAATTAGAACTCCAAAAAAAGTTGGCATCATCCCCCGTCCATGCCGCTGTTCCTAATCGAATCCATCCGGCGCCGCTCCTTTCATAAGCAAACTGGGTATCAAAAGCAATTAAATTTTCTGTATTTACGGAAGCGCCCTCTCTAACACGCAGTCCCATTACCGGTTCAGCCGGATAAAAGAAACAGGCAGTTGTGGCCGCAGCTCCATTAATAACTAGCGCCCCCGTAGTGGTATTATAAGTGGCAACTGTAGCACTTCCAGTATCTAATAAAGTAGCGGGGGTTCCAGTAACGTTGACCGTAAACACTTCGCTTCCAATAGAAAACATCTGTCCCACTTTAAAAATTGTTCCCGGAACGGTCGTGCTGATATTTCCCGATCCATCCGTGTTTCCTAGATTAATACGTAAACGAGAATTGAGATCATTGGATCCAATGAGGGAGTATCCAAATCTTTTTCGGACTCTTCCTCTCCATACATAAACGTCTTCTAAATCGAAATATGCATCTTCAGGAAGATAGAATGGCTCTATATTGTTTTGTTCCCCTTCTTCCAGAGGACCGATTAAAAAACTTTTGAGTACCATTTAACTCCCTATGACTAAGTAATTATAGGTAGTGGCTGTTGAAGCCGTATCGGTTCGCCGCGAACCAAACACACTAATTCCGGTTGTAGAGACCGAACGAAAGGTTGCAAAGGTATTAGGGGTCCCACTAGAATCGGCGGTTACTACAAATCCTGTATACACCGCATTAAAAACCGGAATGGTAGCCGCCGTAGGAAAATTGGTCGTGTGCGCCCCACTTCCACTGCCTGTGCCCCATTTAAGAAGAATTCCGGACGGAAGACGCGTCCATCCGTTAGCCGATCCTAAAAAGGAAGTGAATTCAATTTCGGTTCCATTAGATTCTCTCCTAATGAACATTTCCGCCACTGATGTAAGAGTGCTTTCTTTAGTGTATAGTCCCATTTCATTAGCACTTGTAGCGGGAGCTGAACTTTGCTCAGGCATTTGAAGAAAAGAATGTTTTCCTTGATCAGTGGCATTAAAATTTCCATGGTTGGTATTAAAAGCAGTACTGATTTCTTGGAAGTTGTCTAGGATCTGAGCTTGACTTTGGGAAGGGTTGTCACTTGCTTGAGGAATATTTTCATTATAAGCCATCTTAAAACCTATTGTTAAAGTTCCCATAAGGGAAAGCTGTCATTTCTGTATAGATCGTCGCCGTTCTTTCATTGGTTTGTTGAACAATGTGACGATGAAGAACGAGATTTTCTTGTTCTTTGAATCCTCTCATAATTTGATCGATCCCTTCAGGGTCTTGAGAATCTTCAAATATCTTTTTCGCTGCCCCATATGCCAAATATTGCCACCACTGCTTAATTAAGGGATCTTGAGTGCTTGAAAGAAGGGCTGCTGGAGTTAAAAAAGCGTTAAATTTGACTGGATACACTTTATCGGGCACAGGACGCAATGTTATGATGTTGTCATAGAATAACACTGCTTGCGGTCTGTTAGGCTGATAGGGCGTAAATGTGAAGGTGATTTCTGTTCCACTTGGAATATTATTTGCAAAAGTGATGGAAACAGCTCCTGTCAAATAATCAATACTTCCTGTGGCTGGGGTTGTGGAGTTACTAATAAGCCAGGTACCGGTAGACCGCGTTTGAGGATTATCCACCACTCGGATCGCAGCATTAGTGTCATCGACTGTTCCCACGGTCACCGAATTTTGAAGCATGGGGACATTCGGGAGGGTTGCCGTATAAGGCCCCGGTGTGCCATTTCCTGATAGCGTGGTAAAAGTATCTCCTAAGGCGGGATAAATTCGAAAAAATTGCTCGCGACTTTGGGAATAAAAACTTTGATACCCATTAATATAGGCTGGAGGCTGGAGATTGTAATACACATCTTGTGCCTGCGAGGGGGCCCCATCAAAATCCACTATTAATTCATTAAACTGGGGAGTGGCGGGAGTGGCTGAGAGCATATTATATTGATCCACATTTGGGATCGTCATAAATTCAAACGTCCCGTTGTTGGAAAATACTCTCAAATGTTCAGGAAAATCATATTGATAGAAGGTATTTACATAGTCATCAATTTGAGCATCGGTAATTTGTTGGGGGGAAGGGCGCCCCGTAAGGCGCCTTACCTTTGTTCTAATAGTCGCTAATGTACTGGGAGCACTCATTTTTCATCCGTTTCAATTTCTTGAAATTCTAAACTTTCAAATGAACATCTCTGTACTTTTTTGCCCACTTCTACCGATGGTTTACCATCAGCATCCAAAACATGAGCATGCTTAGGATAGTAACATTGTTGGTTTAGATGTTTAGCAACCATGAGAGGGATATCATAAATTTCCCCATCTACCATGGTATACTTAAGGACTTCGTCCCCTTTATATTTTTTAAAACTAAAAGTCATTGAACCTCCACGAGGCTCATAGCACCGGAAGATTCCTTTGACCATTTTGTGGTCTTTTTGCCGCATTTTACGCATTTCTTCATCGGTGATTTTCCGCGTATTTCTACGCGCTCTAGGAAGGGTTAATGTAGACATAATGTCTCCTGGTGGTAACGTTTTCTCTGTTTGTCAAAAAAGGGTGGGGACATTTAGTCCCCATCCACTCCAATTATTCATTGGTCACGCTGAAGGATTTACCAGCTCGCCAGTAGATCACATCATTGTTTGTCCCTGCAGGACTGTCCGCGCCGGCAGCCAATTCCATTCCAATAATAGAAACGTTATTAGTTGCGTCGTCGAGAGAGTTTGCAAAGGTTCCATTCGCTGTTTCTCCTACTGGAATGACTTCCGCTAAGGTGAAAGGCACCCCGGCTGTAAGAGGGAAAGAGAATGCAGTAAAGGCACTAGAATCGATATCTACTGTAATGGTGTTATTGGTAGTGTTCACCGCAGTGATGTTTCCAATAAGGTTGTCCATTTCAGTCATACCAAACGCGCTAGGGACTTTAATCCTAACCGCTTGTCCTGCGGTAAACCCATGAGTCACAGACATCGTAATGACCGCGCTTGTAGCTTGGGTAATTGCAGTAATAGTGCGTCTACGAGGATAGAATTGAGGTTGGAAAGGGATCTTTCTCCAGGAACCAGTGGTTCCCGCTACAATTTGGGCCATATAGTCCAAACTAAATGTAGTGGCAGAGAGAGTGTTATTTCCAACGGTGAAATCAATTCCACCAAGTTGTTGAGCTCCAGTTACATTAATAATTCTAACTACATCCCCCGCAGATAAGCCGTTGGTACCTGAGTTGGTAACCACGGGGATAGCCGCATTGGAAATAGCTGTAATGGTAGAATTAAGCGCTCCTGGAGTTTGATCAGAAGTATCTAAAAGAGTAAATCCTCCTGACGCCAGAGCTGTTGTAAGCTGGGCAGCGTTGGCAGCATTGGATTTTCTATATTCAATGCCTGTGCCTGCAGCCATACCTCGTTGCCAATAATATTCCACTCCTACCGCAGTAGTTTGAGTATCGTCATCGGCTACGGTATAGTTAAGAACTTGCATCCAATCCACGTCGGATCGAATGTCTAGAGTCTTAGCTGTACCATCTGAGGTAAATCTTCCTTGTTGTATAATAGTTCCGTTCATCATTGCCTCCTTAGACTGATAGGGTTGATCTGAGATTAATCACCCAAGCATCGTTGGTAATGCGAGGAACTTGTGCGAATTTGTATCCAACACTTGCATTGAGAGCAAGAGGACCATCATAGATAGGAGGTCTATAGATAAATTGAGAACTATAGCCATCTTGTTCCACGACAGCATACGCTTCCATCCCCACACAGAAAATGTTGTACACATCGTTTCCATTATTGGATCCGTTTTGTGTCACACTTCCAATGCTCGAAAGTAAGAAACGTAAGTTAGATACAGAACCCCACTCAGGACGCAAGGTAGACATTTGACTTGGGTATTGAGCTTTAGCAATAAAGCCCTGTACTTGCTCTAGGTCTCCAATGAGCTGAGTGTTACCCAATGCAAAATAAGCATCACGAACAGGAGCTGTACCGAATCGGTCTTCTCCCTCAATGTTATCTGCAATGGTGTACGCATTATTATCCGCTAATGTACGGATAACAGTGTCGACGTCGGATCGGGTAATCTCTGTTGGATTATCCCCGTTAGTACCTCCTGTACAGTTAATTGAACTAGCTGTACTTTGGAGCATGTTACGAGTAAGTTCGTCCTCTGTTTGTCTTAAAGACACTCCAAGCCGTTGCGCCGCTTCATTAAGGACGGGGTCTTGGTTTTGAAGAGTTACTTGCTCGTTAAGGATGATGTAAGTACCATAGAAATCTATCTCCGCATCAATATTGACGGCTGTCAACTGTTGAGGAGGTGGCGTTACACCTGTATTCCCAAGAGGAACCGTAGCGGTCTGCAAGGGATTATACCTACGCATTCTAAGAGTAGTACCACCATTTCGGGGCATATTCTTAAGCATCGCGGGTATGTTATGAATCATGTACGGAACTGGTACGGACAGAAGCTTGTACGAGAAGCTCTGTTGTACCGGTGCCGGTAACACAGTTGTGGTTGTGGTCATGCGATACCTCGGTTATTTACCGAGCTTTCACTGCCTCTGCCATTTCTTTTTGAAGCTGCTTCTTTAATTCAGGAGTCAACCCATTGGCAAAAACATTTGCTTCATGGAGAGCTCCCGATCCTTTTATCGCTTGAGCGCTAAGCGGCTTCTTGTGGTTGGATTGTACTTGATCTTTTTGCTTCATAAGATTTTGATTGGTGGGATCATATCCCAACCCTTTGAGCGTTTTATAAGCTGCAACACCTTTCGCATAGAGACCATCTGCACTTGTTCCGTCCCCACTTTGAATGGAAAAAAACAATTCGGGCTCAGTTTCTTTCAGTTTTTCCAAGTTTTCTTTAGTCACAACTTGATCGAAATCTTCGAATTTACCGCGGAGCTTCTCTGGTACTGCTTCCAGTTCCTTACGCAGGATGAGCTGTTCTAGCTTTTTGAGATGTCTCCCTTCAACTAGATCTTCTTCACCCAATTCGTCTTCTTTTTCAGAAGCTTCTTGTTTAGCACGATACTCTCGAAGCTCAGCTTCAAGTCGTTCTTTCTCTTCCCGAAGTTTTTTAAAGTTAAATTCTTTATTTTTAACTTCTTGGTCTTCCGGAGGAGAAACTTGAGTCGCTTGGCTCTGAACCTCCTCTTGTGGTTGCTCAGCTTGAGGTTGAACGATTTCCTCTTGCGGAGTTTCTTCCGCTACGTCCGGTGTTTTTGTTGCCATTCGTACTCCTGTGCGCTTGCGAAACGCGTTACTGCTTATAAGTTATTCATGCCCACTAACGGAGGGAACCGATTCATGAATTAGTTTCTAATTAAAATGGATAGGAATTTAATTCAAGTTTACCTAAAACAATTTATGAGGGATTGTTTAACCTCTCGCATAATTGATCTAATTTTCCGCTATTAAAATCCCGGGCAAACTGCACTAACTGTTGTTGTTCTTCTGGCAGTTCACCCCCCATAAGTGCTAAATCAATAGTGCTTTGCTTATCAGGGATAACCCAGACAAAATCTAACCTTTGTTCTTTAGGAAAATAGTGATAAACCACCTGGTCATATTCAGGTGTGGGACAGCTTTTGCGAGGGAAAAAATATTGTCTCACTACGTTTTTCATGAGGCGTTCCTTTTTAAAAAGAACTACCACATAAAAATCTCCTTCAAACTGGCGCTCTCCCCTTTCCACTGCTAATCTAACCTGATTTTCAAAAGAATCTTCATTAGTATTCCCTCGATGAATTTCCCTTTGAAGATCAATAGGATTAATTTTTTCATCAGGTTTTTGTTGGAGTTCATAGGAATATTGCCCTACTGTTTTTTTAGGTGAGGTGCTCATACCGTCTCCTTTTCCAAAAAAGAACTCGTTCATTTTCTTTGAGACGAGCGCCTTCCCAGTGATTTCCGGTCCACCACCCCGCGATTTTTTTGTCTCGCGAAGTAAGAAGGGTCACTAAGTCGAAAGGAATAGGAAGAGAAGATGAAGCATCGGCCCACCCTTCCTTGTTAAATTTAGTAATGAGATAACGAAATGTGTTAACTTTCTCTTTTGTCTGAAGATTGGCTGTTTGCGTCATAGACTTTCTCCTTAAGAAGTTTTAGTTCTAATTCGACAAACCGATACAAGTGACGAAGAATATGAAGAAAACGGTGAGAAGAAATATTTTCTAGATGGTCTATTTGCCAGTTTAGAAGTTCTTTTTGGCTATGAGACATAGAACAAAAGGAACAGAGGGGATGGCAAACTTTTTCTTGAGGATCTTTTTCATCTTCCCATGCAAGAAAGCATGAGGGACATTCATATTTCATAAGCTTGGTAACTAATGTTTGTCGTAACTTTCTTGTAAAATAAAGTTTAAATTAGAGCAAGAGAAAGCCTATGAACCCCCTACTCAAGATGGGCGACCCCCCTGGTCACAATTTTTATTTCTCTATGACAGACCCCCCTGTTCAGGAATATTTTTTGAGTAGGGGGTCCCTTATCAGACAAAAAAAAGACCCGAATTTTTCAAAACGGGCCTAAGGGAGAGAAGTCAGAAAGAAATTAGAATCCTATTCCCATACGACATCCCACATGGTGAATAGAAGTGTTTTCATATTTTCCAAAAGCATAAGGTTTGTAGCTCAGCTCAAAGAATACTTTTTTATTGTCGTCTAGATTAAAATCATGACCTATTGAAGCGGAGGGGTGGAGAGCATAATCTTTTTCTCGTCTTCCATAATAGCTTCGTGTTTTGACTCCGACGAGATCGGTTCCTACTCCGGCATACAGCTGCCCCTTCTCGGTAGAATGAATAGATTTAAAAATATTCACCCCCACTTTCCCGAAGTGCAATGGAGAATAGACGGTCTTCACATATTTATAACCTCCGTTCACATCAAAAATGTAAGACCCATTTTGATATCGATGTCCGATTGAAGGATGGGAGACTCCTTGGCTCCCCCATTCATAACCCAGATAGGTTGAATGACTCTCTTTTTTTTCTTCTCTACATTTATGGGTACCAAATGGAAAAGAGTCTTCCGATTCAGCTGCTATTAATGAGCTCGTTAATACCAGTCCAGTACAAAGTAACATTAATTTTGAAAATTTCATTTCTAACTCCTTTTAAATGTTAGGGTTTCTAAACTATACAGAAAATGGAGTAAAAAAACCACCCATTTTCATACTTCTTAGACTTTTCATAATAATCTTTTTAAAAACGCCGTTTTGCCGGTCTAAAAACTATGTACAAAAAGTCCCCAGTCTAATTATGATGATTTTTACTTTTTTAGACTGCGAGGAGAAACGATGAAATTTGGATACGCTAGAATCTCAACCCCAAAACAATCTTTAGAAAATCAAATAGCACTTTTAAAAGATGCCGAATGCGAAAAAATATTTACAGATGTGATTTCGGGATACAATTCCCAAAAACCTCAATTTGAAAAACTAATGGAGCTCTTAAGAAAAGGCGACACTGTCATGGTAACCGGAATTGATAGATTAGGAAGATCCACCAAAGACCTCTCTCTTTTAATAGAAGAATTTCATCAACGGGAAATTGATCTAGTTATCCTGGGATATGATATGGACACGCGCACTGCATCCGGGAAAATGGTCTTCAACTTTATGGCCATGATTGCCGAAAACGAAAGAATGAGAAATCTAGAAAGAATTCGCCAAGGAATAGATGGGGCAAGAAAACGGGGAAAGCATATTGGACGCCCTCGAGCTCTAGAGGAAGTAAAAATTCGTCGATTAAAAGAATTATATGGAGAAAAAAAATTAAGCATCAAAGAGTTGTGTATGATGTATAACATCACAAAACAAACCCTTTACAATTACATCCAGGATACCTAATGAGTAAATTAAATTCTTCAGAATTGTTTCAAATGTTTATCTTTCAACTTCGAATTAAAAAGAATCACTATGAAAAAATCCACCGCCAGTTTATAAAGGATAGAGCTGGCCCCACCATTCAATTTTCTCGAGGGATTATCGAAGGGGTAAATGAAGCCCTAAAAGAGGCAGAAAACTTAATGTACCCAAAACCAGAGTAGGTCTTATGGAAAAGAGCCAAAAAGAATTTTCCCCTTCCTCTTCTCACAAAATAACTCAAATAGAAGAAAGACTCCAAAGAATGTGGGATTGTCTTCTTCATATGAGTGACAAAATAACTGAAATCAAATATCTTATTAAGACTAGTAAATCTAATTAAAAGTAAGAGAGAGGAATTATGGCATCCCTTTCAATTGAACAAATGGATTTATTTGAAGGAAAATTATTTCCCGAATTTATCCACGCAGAAAAAATACGAGCTTTAGAAGAACAGCAAAACAACCTTCGGCGCGGTCTTTTTAAAAGATGGAATGAACAGGAAAAAAAGATTGAGAGCCTTTCATAATCTCTGGAAAAACTGGTAAAACTGTTAGAAACCTAGATAAAAAATGGAACTTTACAATATGAAAATATCTCTGTTGGATGAAATACTAGCGGATCCTTCTTGGACTCTCGCCGAAGTAGTGGATGTTATTGATTTTTATATGGATGGAGCTCCCCCCGAAACAGTTGCAGAGGTAAAAGAAGATTTAAAGCATGCGTTTTCTTAAGAAGAAAATAGTTGGGGGCTATTTTTTTCCATTTCTTCTAAAAACTCTTTAAAAGGGCGCGAACAATACTCTTCTTGTTCTTTCATGAGACGTTCGCTTTGTGCTGCTTTCCATTCTAATTCTTCCTTTCTTTTTCTATCCAACTTTGCTAGCTCGTTTTTCATTTCTTCCTCATGTTTTTGATGGCATGCGCACGCACACTTTTGGGAAATTTCTTTAATTTTAACAGGACCCTTATAAAAAAAGCTCCCTATAAGTGTACCAAGGAAAAATATACCTATGAACGTACCGATTTTTTTACTTATTTCCAAATCTTTTTCGTGCCTCTTCTTCTTGACGTCTCATCCTTTCTTCATCTTGCTTAACCCGACGCGCTTTGTCTTCTTCAAATGCCTTTTTTTCTTCGGCTTTTCGCCGCTCCATTTCTTCTTGGCGACGCCGTTCTCTTTCTTCTTTTTCCTTTTTCTCGCGAGCTTCTCTCTCTTTTCTTTCTTGGGCTTCTCTTGCGTCTTTACGGGCTTGAGCCTCTTGTCTCATGCGTCTTTCAGCTTCCTTTTTAATTCCTTCTTCATCCGCATGAATATCCAGACTGTGAGAGAAAGCATGTAATTTATTAGAGACTCCGGAAACTTTCAGGATTCCAATGGATAGTAGCCCACACAATCCCCAGTACGCATAAAATCGAAAAGAACTCTTCATAGTTAAACTCCATATATTTACCTCCCGAATAAGGGATTGATATTTATACATAGAAACATAACATATCTCACAATTAAGGGATATAAAGTGTTTATTTTTTCCCGCACTTTCTTTTCACACAAGCGCGAATTCCGGCAGGATTAGGGGCATTGCGAGCATAAGAAAGGGCTGCGCTACAACGTTTTTTAGTATTAACGGGATAGGTTCCCTGAGCGGCTCCCCCAGAAGGGCCGCAAAAATCTCCTTTCGAGACTTTTTTGTACTTGCCGACGTTACTACTTCCTCGTTTTTTTGAGAGCTTTTCTTCTTCGCCGCGTTTGAGGGACATTCCTTTTCCGATTTTTACACGGTCTTTTTTCTTCGCACTCTTTACAGCACGCTTTCTTTTTCTTGGAGCCATTTTTTTTCTCCTTTAATGACTTAATTAAATCTTTGTCTTCTTTAATTTCGTGCTTATATCCTTTGATATCGCCTTTTAAATGTTTAATGACTTTCTTTCTCATTTTAAATAACCATTCTATAATATTCATAGACTCTATCCATCACTTGGAGATGGTCCAAAATGAAGATCCATCTTTTTTTCTTCCTTAAAAGGCTCCGGACCTTCTTTGTAACTACGCGTAACTAAAGAACATCCCACTAAAGTAATAAAGGGAACAAACACTAATGCTTTAAATATCTTTTTCATTTATAATTTTCCTTTTCATTGATTCTTCATAATCATCGTAATAACACCATTTGTCAATATGGCCTAATCCCTCTCCTTCTCGAACTGTCATTTCAAAAAAGTTTCCCGGCTTACATCCTTTATAGTGCGCCAAAATGTGAGCACCTTCCTCAGGCATATGAGGGAAACAATGCCAGCTCATCTCTTCTTCACCTTCTTGACTTTTTTAGGAAGCTTTTTCCCTTTGGGAGTATGGCGTTCCCACTCTTTTGCCATTTTAGGTTTGTTAGCATGCATCCATGCTCTTTGACTTTTAGATTTAAAAGGCATATGATCCTCCTTAAACTAGAGAGTTTTCTTACGTCCACTCCCTAGCCTGCAAACAGAGCACAAAGTTATCTTTTATGCATTTTTTTGCGGTAATGACGAGCCATATATTTGTGATGAGCGGATGCCATATGATTTCTATATGCATCATCCATCTTGCGATCTCCACTATAAGCATGTCCGGTAAGATGTTTCATCTCACCCTTAGATTCATCTCTTCTATCTTTGAGAGATTGCTTATGAGAGCCACGATGTCTCATCCCAAGGGATTCATCTAGCCGATCATCATACCCTTGTTTTTTTCTTTTCATTTTAATCTTCCTCTATTTTCGTTGATTTTAACTATCTTAAGTTCTACTTCATCGTTAGGCACTTTCTTAGATTTTTTACGTAGGTTTCCTCTCTGGTTCATATTCAAACCAGGAATAGTTTCCTCCGCAATTTTCTGAGCCTTTCCTGAAGGTCTGGGCATCGCCATGATTAATACATGCTGTCTGATTGATGTTTTTCGATCTTACGAACGCTATCATCAATGTTATCGTCAATGCCTTTATAAGTATCATCCAGGTAGTAATTATCAACGTAATCACATTTTGGATAGTACTCATGTACAACGTGTTGAGGAAGATTTGCTGGAGCAGAATGATCTTCGGAAAGCATTCCCATATATCCAGAATCTAGACCTTCTTTGTGATGACGGCCTTCTTCATACCGCTTCATCCCACGACTCTCGTCGCGTCGGTCTTTTCGTGTTTGATGGTATTTATGAACCATTTTTTTCTCCTTCAGCCATAACGGCCAATTCTTCAATGTTTGGGGTTTCAACCTGCGTTTCTTCCTTCCGAGCTTCCCCGGATTGCTGACTTTCAATGTAATCGGCTAACCTAAGAAGTTTTTCGATCTGATCTAAGTCCATTCCTTCCAGCTCTTTCATAGCCTTCACTTTATGGAGGGTTCCTAAATCGCGATCTTTTTCGGATTCAGCGAGTCGTTCGACTGCTAATGCGCGGTTTTCTTGTACTCGCGAGGCTCTTTCCAAACCAAGCCCCGCATTTGCCTCTGCCCGTGCATGGAGGTCTTTTGTTTTGGCCTCTTGTTCGGCCATTGCAGCTTGAAGTTGCATTTGTTGCAGTTCTTGCTGCTGACTTTCCTGAAGGTCAATCGCTTCCACGAGCTCTTTTTTGTTTTGAAGCGTAGATGCCTCTATCAGGATGTCATTGGGTATGGGAAGACCAAGTTCTCTAAGAGCAATGAGTTGTTGGAACATCATCTGTCTCTGTGTAGAGGTATTATTTCCTTCTTCTATCGACACATCGTATTTCCCAAATGCTTTCGAATAAAACTGAGGAGAAGGTTCTTCACCAATAATTCTTTTAATTTTTCCCGGAGAGAAGTTGGTTTGAATAAGCTGGAGAAAAAGGCGCCCGAGGGTTTTCTGAGAATAATCCAGTTGATCAAACAAAGTTTGCAAGGTAGTGAGGCCTGCTCCCTGACGAAGCATTGAGAGAATTCCCGCTTTATCATCTTCAGCACTTCCGAGAAGTTCTTCATTTACTCCTGAGATTTGTTGGATTTCTTCTCCTAAAATCTTAGAGAGTTCGATCATGGAGGGGGGAACACTAGGCGGTTGAATTTGCTCTGCGTCCGTCATTTGAGCGTCTTGTTTAAGAGCCAAGCCTCTTCCTTGCCCCTGGAGAAATACATCTTTCGGGTTAACGAGAGAGTCTGCTTTGTATTTCCATCCAGAGTTTATTTGAGACTCCAAAATATCCAGCTCAATCACTTTACGGCGATTATAGAGATATTGAGAGTCTCGAAGCCCTCTCACCACTCCTTGAATCCTCCAGGGAAAATAAGGAATCTGTGGGTCGTAATAACCCAGGACCGGCACGAAGGGGTAGGGATCGATGCCCATGGGGTTAGGGCCGTGGTACATTACCACTCCTTGAACAACGATCGCTAGTTTAGTAGTTTGAATTTCATTATCAATTACCGTGATTTCGGGAAAACGGGAAAGGAAAAGGTCTAAATCGTCATCCTTTCCTGTCCATTCCATTGTTTCACCAGTCTGAACATCGACTAAAAGTTTTTGAGTGCGGTAGTCCCGATACCAATATTCATCATACGTGAGAAGTTCTTTCATCCCATAGTTATAAGCTTCTGGCATGAATTGAAACTTTCCGTCTCGATTTCCACGGGCATAGAGTTTATCTATTTCAGATTTGCGATCAGGAAGAAGGGCTTTTATCTGAGTCTTCGTAAGCCATTTCCGCGTCCAAACGTAGTTGCAATCACTTAGATCGTGTTTTTTAAAGAAAGGATCAATAAGGTAACCATTATAAGACACATTATCAACACAGATATCTCCATTTATTGGGTCCTCCCGATAGTCCATCCACACAGATAGAAGATTCATGCCGGTGGTAACGGCGCCATCAAAAGCTTGAGAAATCGTCTCTAGGGTATTGTCTCTATTCATCGACCAAAGCATGATTTTAGAGAATTGATCGGCCGTAAGTTCATCAGAATTTTCAATGGGAACTGCAATGGAACTCTTACGATTGCGCCTTTGGTATCCAGTAATCATGTTACAGATACGACGAATCCTATTGAAATTAAAAACGCGACGGCGAAAGGCAGGCAAATTCCCGTAAATGTCATTCCAAAGCGTTTGGTCTCCGGCTTTAAATCGTGAATCGATATCAGCTTCGGACCAAAAAGATTGGTTAATCGTTATACTGTTAGCATACGCATTTTCCATCATTAACTTTACATCCTTATCATTTTCAGTCTGATAAGAATAAAAATCGCTGTCTAATTGAGGAAAAAGGGTCATTAGGCTACTCCTTTTTCTCTATATGCAGAAAGAAAGACTTCCATTCCATATTTTTTAATTATTTCCTTGTCAATTGTATTTGAAAGATCCATCGCGCTTATTAAAACGTCCATTTCCACCTTATCCTCGATATAAAGACGCAAAGTTTTTTCCCAAAACCTATCCGCGTTTTCTTTAGTTAATAAAGCTTGTGCAATTATTTTTTGCTCTTTTTGTTGAGATAATACCATTAGCAATAAGATCCTTTATTATTATCTTTAAAGAAGTCGGGAAGTTTATGCTCCCCTCCAAAATGAGCTTCGTGATATTTAGCCTCAATCTCATCAGCACTTAGATTATCAGCGGTTTTGGATAATGAAACCGCAAGATACCTAAAAGCGTCAGCATAATGGCTGCTCCAATCGTGAAGAGGACGAGGTAAATAAACTTTTTTCTTGGAGTCATATTCTTGCCTATAATTTTCAAGTGCTTTGATTAAATCTGAGCATTTTTCCCCATCAATCCATAGTTTAGAAAAAAGAGAACGGCAAGCTTCTATCCCGTCCGGAACTTCATATTGAGGAGCCACAGTAAACTGGATACCGAGTTGACGGGCCTTTTCAAATCGAGTAATGCCGGATCCCCATTCCTTCACACGAATATCGTGGGGGCCGATGTGAGTTCCATAGAGATAGGGTTTATTAGCGAGAACCTCGGCATAGTGCTCGATACCTTGCTTGCTGTTCTCGTAACAGTCGATAATGCGAAGAGTTTGACCGATCTTCTGGAAAAAAATAATTGATGTTTGATCGCGAACTCCAATATCCCAGGCAGTGTGAACCTTAAACCCTGATTCCCAAGGAACGACTCCTATCTGTTCGTTTCGTTTACATCTATCAATATATTTATTATAATAGGAGCCCTCAATACCCATATCGAAAGAGGTGTAATACTCCTGTTGAATCATGTCCTCCGACATCAGTCCTTCGCGCCGTTCTTTTTCGATTTCGGAGAGCGGAATGTGCTCTGTATCTTCAACAGTG
>Ga0180437_10004167_pt1 | contig 20802 bp, 18 predicted proteins | sample SS_ome_4_FD_132410 | JGI IMG/M metagenome (GOLD analysis project Ga0180437, IMG submission 132410) | Hypersaline lake sediment archaeal communities from the Salton Sea, California, USA - SS_3_D_1 metaG | ecosystem: Environmental > Aquatic > Non-marine Saline and Alkaline > Hypersaline >... | reverse complement strand
TTTTGCTCGACAAAGAACAGAAAGAGATTGCCATTCGCACCTGGCAACTGGTAGAAGATGGCATCGTGGTGTGGTGCAGGTGCGAAAAGGGACGGAATTGCAGCGTTGACGGCAACTTGAACAAACCCGCACGCGCTAGCGACATTCCTGCACAGATCAAAAAGCAGGTCGAGAATCTGGCGCACGAATATGGTGTTTCAATCCGCCGCATCGAGTGGCACGCCATCACTCGCGGCGAAATGCGGCGACAGGCAGGGCCGGTACTGTGGGGAGACTGGAGAAACGAGGAGAAGCTAGCCCTGGCCCGCGTTGGCCATCGGGTGGCCTACAGCCAGCAATTCCCGTGGGCCACTGCACGTGGGATAGAATTGCCGGCTTTTGCGCGCCAGATGGAAGCTGCCGAAGCAGTTGAGGTCGGCCACGTGATGCAGATGGCTGAGGGCCTGCTACACTTCGAGGGTGTGTTGCCGTGCGACGAGCTGCTGGCCCGCGTCGTGGCCTTGGCCCGCCCCGGCGCGTGGTACACGCCCGAACGCGGCACACAGATTCTGTTGGCCAACACGGCCCTCCGGCAGCCTACCGGCAGCGGACTCGTCAGCTTGAAAGACACCGTCCGGCCGGCCACGCTGATGAAGCGAAAACTGGAACTGAGATTTCCGCCCCGCGAGTTTGGCCGGTTGGAGCTGCTGGACGCCGCCGATCCTGACTTACCGCTGGCCAGAGACCTGGCACGTCTCGAGCGCAAGCTTGGCCAGATCGTTGACCGGGACGTGGACATACGCCATCTCCAAATCATCGCCAAGAACCAGCCATCCATTGAAGCGGTACTGGCCGAACTGGCCGACCAGTACGAGGTGCCCGAAAAGCGCGCCGATGACTGGATCAAGTGGCTGACGCGATTGTGGGAACAGACGCCACGCTACGAACTTGGTGGGCGGACACCGGCCGAGGCCAATAAAATGACCAAGGCGCAGGAGAAGAAAAGGATATGATCGAGGGATAACATGGCCAAGTTGATCCATCGCACCCAGGAGTGGGAAGTCAAAGCAGGCATAACCATCCGCGATGTCATCCTCAAGACAGGGCTGAATCCAGAAGCGGTACTGGCCGTCCGTGACGGGCAACTCATCAACAACGACACCAAAGTCCAGGACAGCGACATCATCAGACTGATCGATGTCGTTTCTGGTGGCTAGCCCTACCAGTTTCCCCGTTCACCCATCGCGAGGTAACGATGAAATGTCGAAAATGCGGCCATGAGGCCGTTTTGAATATGCGCCGCCACAAGCTAGCGCTGTGCGCCACACACTATCTGGAATGGTTTCCGCAGCAGGTCGAGCGCACCATCGGCAAATACAAGATGTTCACTCGCGACGATAAAGTGTTGGTGGCCGTCTCGGGTGGCAAGGACAGCCTGGCCCTGTGGGACGTGCTGCTGAACCTGGACTACCACGCCGAGGGGCTCTACATCGGCCTGGGGATTGACGGCGGTTTCGGTTACTCTGATCTGTCGCTGGAGAAAATAAAAGAGTTCATGACGACGCGGCCTGGAGCCGTGCTGCACAAAGTAGACATTCGCCAGGCTTATGGCGAGAGCATGTCACAAGTAGCAGCACGCAAGCACCGAGGGCGGGGCAAGCCCTGTGCCGTCTGCGGGCTGATCAAGCGCTACGTGATGAACCGCGTCGCCAGCGAGAACAACTTTGACGTCCTGGCTACCGGTCACAACCTGGACGACGAGGTAGCCGTGCTCTTGGGCAACACACTGCACTGGCAGACAGGCTACCTGGCCCGGCAAGCGCCGGTGCTCGAGGAAGTGGACGGCCTGGCCCGCAAAGTCAAGCCGCTCTGCCGCCTCTATGAGAGAGAAATAGCCGCCTACGCCATTGTCAAAGGCATTGACTACATCTACGAGGAGTGTCCCCACGCCGTCGGCTCGACGACGAATCGTTACAAAGAGCTGCTGAACCGCCTGGAGCTCGATTCACCAGGGGCCAAGTTGCAGTTCTACATCACCTTTCTGAAGGCCAAGGAGCAGGGCTTCTTTCAGAAAGCGACAGAGCAAGTGATCTTGCACGCTTGCGAAAATTGTGGCCAGCCGACGACCGCGCCAGGAATATGCACCTTTTGCCGGCTGTGGCGACCTGCACAGAATCAGGTAGAGCCAGATGCGCAGGACCAGTCTTCATAGGCTGGGAAGCTGTGCCGGGCAAATCACGATCAGGTGCGCGCTGCCATCGCTTCAGCCAGTAAGCACAGAATCTCATACATGATCGTGGCCCCGACGAGCGCGGTGTTCCCGCTCGGATCAAACGGCGGTGCAACTTCCACCACATCGGCACCGATCAGGTTCAGCCCGCGGAGGCCCCGCAACAGGGCCTGGGCCTCGATCGTGACGAGGCCACCGACTTCTGGGGTCCCAGTGCCGGGGGCGTAGGCCGGGTCCAGGCCGTCAATGTCGAAGGAAATATAGGTTGGCCCATCACCCACGACTCGGCGCGCTTCAGCGATCACTGCGTCCACGCCGAGCTTGGTGAATTCCTCCATGAAAATGACACGCATGCCGCTGCCAAGGGAGTAATCCCAGCCCTCACTCGTGTTCTGGGTACCGCGAATGCCAATTTGCACCGTGCGCTCTGGGTCCAGCAAGTTTTCCTCCACCGCCCGGCGGAACGGTACACCATGGTTGGATTTGCAACCCATGAATTCATCCCAGGTATCCGTATGCGCATCGACATGGATCAACCCGATCGGGCCATCGGTGACGATGGCCCGGAAAATCGGCAGAGTGATTGAATGATCGCCCCCCGCCGCCAACGGCACGACTCCGGCCTGATGAAATCGTGCAAAGAAACGGGTGATGTCAGCGTGCGTCGCTTCCACCTCATAGACCCTGGTGAAGGGCACATCGCCCGCATCGCCAATGCGACAAAGTTCATAGGGGTTGATCCGCGTCGCGTGGTGAATCGAGCGCATCATGCTGGAAGCGTTGCGGATTTCTCGCGGGCCGTGGCGCGCGCCCGGCCGGTTTGTGACCGCCCCGTCATAGGGGACTCCGATCATCGCAATGTCCAACACAGTTGGATCGACGATGAGCGGCGTCCGCATGAATGTTGGGATGTCCATATAGCGGGGCGCCAGCATGGACGGGCTAGCACCAGGGTTTGCCGGCGTATGATTGAGCATGTCAGTCTCTCCTTAAAAAAGCCTTTCAGAATAATTCCTCGACGCTCAGGTAGCCCTGTCCAGCATCGGCAAAAATGATGACGATGGTCTTCTGTGCGCTCTCCGGGCGGCGGGCCAGGCTCAGGGCCACATGCGCCGATGCGCCGGAGGTGATGCCTACCAGGAGCCCTTCTTTGGCCGCGATATCGCGGCAGGCAGCAAAGGCATCTTGTTCGCTGACGGTGACAATTTCGTCCAGCAACGCCCGGTCAAAGAGGCCAGGCACAAAACCAGGACCGATGCCCAACAAGCGGTGGGGCCTGAACTCACCCTGCGACATCAGCGCCGCTCCCTCGGGTTCAATCCCGATAAAGCGTAGCGACGGCTTGCGGGCTTTGAGCGCCTGGGCCACACCGGTCATCGTGCCGCACGATCCCAGGCCGTGGATAAAGATGTCCACCCGGCCCTCCGTGTCGCGCCAGATCTCCTCTGCCGTGGTTTCGCGGTGGCTTTGAGCGTTGGCTGGATTGTGATGCTGCTCCATATAGATGGCGTCCGGCAGAGCCGCCGCCAGTTCGCGAGCCTTCTCCCTCGAGCCTCGGATACCCAACTCGGCGGGCGTAAGCACCACTTTGGCGCCCAGAGCGCGTAACAGCTGCTTGTGCTCGTCGCTCATCAGCTCCGACATACAAATAACGACACGATAGCCCTTCAGCCGGCCAATGTAGGTCAGCGCCACGCCCGCGTTGCCACTGCTGGCCTCGACGATGGTCCCGCCAGGGCGCAGCCGCCTCGACCGCTCCGCTTCCTCGATCATGTAGAAGGCCGGCCGGTCTTTCAAGCTGTAGGGGTTAAATATCTCTAGCTTGGCCAGGATCTGTGCGTTCAGGCCGGCAGCCAGACGATTCAGTCGCAGCATCGGCGTGTGGCCGATCAGTTCCGCAAGATCGTTGACGATCATGACACTCTCTTCTCCATTCAATTGATTCTCAAGACCTTCGCTCCACGGATCTTGCCCATCTTGAGCTCGACCAATGCCTCGTTCGCCTCTTCCAATGAGAATTCCTGGACCTCAGGTTTAATGCGCATGTCGGCCGCCAGCTCCAGGAATTCGCTGACGTCTCTCCTGCTCACATTGGCGACACTCTTTATCTCCTTCTCCAGCCAAAGATGGGTGGGATAGTCTAGCCGCAGCAAGTACTCCTTGTCTACGTCTTCTTTCCGAATAGCATTGATGACCAGTCTTCCGCCAGGCTCCAGATTCTTCAAGGCTTCGACGACCGGTTTCCATACCGGTGTGGTGTCAATGATACTATCCAGCTTCTCAGGCGACTCCTCTTCAGTGTCACCTGCCCAAACGGCCCCCAATTCTCCCGCAAATACCCTTTCCCTTGCACTTCTGGCAAATACAAAGACTTGGGCGTTCGGATATTGGTGTCTTGCCATCTTTAGGACAAGGTGAGCCGATGCCCCAAATCCAGTCAGTCCCAGATTGCCCCCATCTTTGAGGCCGGTCAATCTCAGAGACCGGTAGCCAATCGCGCCAGCACACAAGAGAGGAGCCGCTTCTGAATCAGAAAAGAGATCGGGAATACGATAGGCGAAATCCTCCAAAATGGTCATATACTGCGCATACCCGCCGTTGGCATCCCTGCCCGTTGCTCTGAAATGATGGCATAGATTCTCATTCCCTGCCAGGCAGAACTTGCATTCTCCGCACGCTGAAAAAATCCAGGCGATGCCCACCCTGTCCCCAGGTTGTAAGGCACTGACTTTCCTACCTGTCTCTTCGACCCTGCCGACAACCTGGTGACCTGGAACGACCGGTAAACGCGGTGGGGGCGTTCTTCCCTCGATTTCATCCAATTCGGTATGGCAGACCCCACAAGCTGAGACCTTTACCAGGATTTCTTTCTCTCCCGGAACAGGACGGGGCAGATCGATGAGATCCAGCGGGGTCTCGTTCTCTTTGAGACTGCACAGTTTGTGCAATATCATGGCTTTCATTTGAGTTTGACCTTCCTCCTCCCATATCCCACCAGAACGTTACGTAAACTGGCTTGGGGTATCCAACATGCCACCTGAGAGCTGTCCAAGCCGCAAACCCCGTCGGCCATCGCGATCTCGACCGCCAATCACCCACTTCTCTGTACATCTAGCAATCCTTGAGCGGCGACATGACACTCCCAGCAGATCTCTTGGTCAGAGGGACCATCGCATGACACTCTTGTACCTGGACCTCCCCGCCGGCCACGAATCGACCAACACGCCGCGCTACCGCATAGATATCCTCCAACAGATCAGGTTCAACTTTCTCAAATAGGAATAGTTTCACCACAGGCGCTTCATCTTGCCTGAAATCCCACACGCCGACAACCCGCCCATCAAGCAAGATGGTCGAAGTCGCGTTGCCGGAGCGATCAAACACGTAACTGCAACGCCTGTGCTCAAGATACCTTTCACGCTCTTTGTAACCCATTAGGTAGGGGTCGAGGCTGGGCAACAAATTCACCGTTGGCCGTTGTCGAGCACTTGAGTGATTGACGAGACTCACCTCCGATCGAAGCAGCACAAAATCGCCCTCAATGCCGGAAATGCCGAGCGGAACGATCTGCTCCTGCAGGCGGCTCAAGGCCGCTCGCACTTTCCGCTTGCCCAGGCCCGTCCACCACACGATGTCGTTTTCGGTGACCGGGCCGAATGAGCGCAGATACTGCTGCACCAGACGCGTCATTGCTTCCGTCTCGTCCATGCTGCCAAGGTCTACGTCGGGGAAGAATTCGGAAAAAAGGGAATACCGGTGATTCTTGTCTTTCCAGCCTTTCTCCGGCTCCTCCCGGACCAATAGACCCTGATCGCACATCAGATACAGGATGGCGGAGACATCCAGTTGCGTCTTCAAGGCCTTTTTGATCGCGGAGGCGGTCATTCCCTCGCCTCCCAGCATCGCCACAATGGCCTGTGAGACATCCCCATATTCCTTGGGCGAAACCCCTCGAAATTCCGCATATCGTCTGGAGGCCTTTTCCACCGTGCGGCTGGTTGCCCCATAGGCGATGGGCATCATTTCTTTGGTTAGAATGTAGATCGTTTTTCTGACGCATCGAACTTTTCCAAGGCTTTTTTTCACATAAAGCGCGTCGGCCAGATGCTTTTTCTCGAAATCATGACATCTTGCAAGCAGAGACAGATAAGGGGTTGTGGGACTGGTGGCATGTAGACCACCCACATCGCTCACTATCTGCAGGATATCGTCGGTTTCTGAATCTACTGTCAAGTGCTGTTTGCGCAAGACCCAGTGATTGGCTCGATCAAGATCCATGCTGTTCATCACTCGCCTCAGCCTGCAACCAGATGAAACTTGAATTCATAGAACACCCTCTGGCTTGTTCGACCTGCCGACTGCTTGACGTCTCTGCCAGTAGACAGAAACCCGCAGCTTTCTCCCCACGCAAGGAGACCACTGCGGGTTCGCATTGCAACCCTCTGCTCATAGCCTACGGTCACGCGTTGACAGCCTCGATTTAGCAGCGGTGTCCAGCAAGCCATTGCTTATCCCCGAAGGCAAACCAGAGCAAAACAACACCTCCATCTCGAAGCATTGTACCAGAAAGCCAAGAGGTTAGCAAGTTGTTCCTACTCGTCACCCCGGCAGCCCAAGCAGAGTTAAGTGACAATATTCTTTTCCACCCATGTAGAGAGCCATGCTTGTGCCATTTCGTGCTGCTGCTTATCATGCTTGAATATGCAAGTGACCACATCAGGCTCTAGCCTTCCAGGATGAACGATCATGGAATAGATACACGAGTTACATGAAATGCAGTCCATCCTGTTACCTCCCCGGCCTTCAAGCCACCGAGCGGGCAGATCGGGTTCACTGATCAGAGGCCGACACAAGGCAATGAAATCTACCGCTCCCCGATGTACTATCTTCTCTAGTCGCTCAATGTCTCTGTTGCCACCCACAAGTATGACCGGGATATCAAGGTCGAGTCTCTCGGCGTGTTTCAGGAAATAGCTCTGTTTGTGTGGGCTACTGATGCGCGTGTGGGACTCGGGAGCAGGGACCGGCCGAAAGCCAAGTTCTTCTTTGGTTCTGACCAGACAATCCCACATGCCGCCACTGACTTCAACAGCGTCAACACCTGAGCACTCTATCTCCTTGGCCAGCTCAGGAAAGGTATCCGTATCAATACCTCCCTCCACATAGTCAGTGCAGTTCATTTTGATCAGTATCGGCCAGTCACCGACTTTTTTCCTCGCCTCGGAGACGATATCCCTCACTATCCTCGCCCTATTCTTCACAGCGCCACCATACTCATCATGGCGACGGTTCGTGTAGGGGGAGAGGAAACAGCTCAACAGCCCCCCATGTGCCCCGTGAAGCTGGATACCATCGAATCCACTCTCTTTCATCCGGACGATCGCCTCGACGAAGGAATTCACGACCTTTCGAATCTCTTCTTTAGACAGGGACCTGATCCTCTCCTTCTGGAACGGAGAAGGAATATCAGAGGGACCTGCACCCAGGTATCCTACTTCAAGTTGTGCCACAATCTTGCAGTCGGGCGCTGAACCGCGAACCACATCTGCCATCCTGGCGATTCCCTCGATCTGGATATCCTCGTAGGAATATGGTCTACCGGCTGAGTCTCGGCCGTGAAGCATCTCCTCCTCCACGACAGGAAAGCCCCCAGTTATGATCATCCCAACGCCGCCTATGGCGAGCTCCTTATAGAGGTGCAGCACCTGATCCGTCATCCTGCGGCTTTTCAAGATAGATGGGTCCCAAGTCGCAGATCGAACCAGGCGATTGGATAGTGTCATATGGCCAATCTTCCCTTCAGAAAAAATTTCGTACTCACCTCTCCCCATTCTGATCCCTCCAGATAATCCCTATTGGGATGCACTCCAAGTCAAGGGCAAGAAAGCAGCGCGTGTCTCAGGGCCTGCGGTTCCTGAGACACTTGATCCGAGGCACAGCGCAGACTCTATTTGAACGCAAAGAGCGCACCCTGAGCAATAGGTGTTGAATAGGCACTCTGCTCTAATGTCAAGAACAGCCCATCAACTTGATTCGCCACAGCACGATAGTCCCTGGCATGTTCTTCTGACCAGAAGAAGACTGAATTGCGTCAATAAGCGTCTATGATGTTAGGTTCGGCAAACGTCGCCCAGTTTACATGCGGCAGAAAGACCAGGGGCTCAGCTCCCTCGTCATCAACATGATACCTCAGCTTGCTGTCTACCTCGATGCGCATCGGACGGCCACAGTGCACACACTCTGTTCTTATTGCGACTGAAAGATCTTCTTCTCGTAATCGCCCTTGCACGAAGGGCGTGGCTATTGAATCCTCCGCTCAGGCCCCATACAGCCGCTCACCTGTGCTGAAAATCAATTCATGCGGGGTCTTGTCAACAGTGACAGGATACGCCCAGGAGACTGCCTCCTCTCTGTTTCGAACTAGAAAGAAGAGGTTCTGCTCTAGCTCATCCAGCAGGGTGCTGACCCGCACGAGAGGCAGGTTCAGATTGTGTGCAATGAACGCCGGCCGTAGGGGTTCCCCAACCCGCGCAAGTTCTTTGACAACGAAATACCGCATCTGGTGATGTTCCTCTGACATGAAACTAAGCCTCGTCTGGCTATGTTGTGGAGCGAGGGACAGATGATCCTCCCATTTCTTGCGAGGAATCCTGGTAATGTGGCGTCCCTGTCCCAGCAGTACGGTTTCGTTCATGAGACCACTCCTTTCGTCATTGTTAGAAAAGTCAGTGCTATCCCCTATGGGAAACGCTGGCAAAAGCACTCCCCCTTCCGCGATGGGAAGGGGGAGTTTAGAGGGGATGCAGCGGCCCACGGTTCCCGCCAGCAGGCGAGACCGCCGGCTGGCCCGGACGGAGCCAAGGTATGCCTCAACACGCAGCGATAGGCCAGTGTTATTTGTAATGTTTGCGCATGAACGTCGGAATGTCAACGTTGTCCGGGTCAAAGACCCGCACCGGAAACTCTGCCGTCTCAGTCTGGGTCTGAGCTGGCGCGGGTGCCGCATCCTGAGTCCGCACGGCCCGCCGGCTGGCGACGGCTGCCACCGGAGCCGCTGCGCTCCGGCGAGGCGCGCCCTGACCTTCAAAGCCGGTGGCGATGACGGTGATCTGAATCTCGTCGTTCATCTGCTCGTCAATCACCGCGCCAAAGATGATATTGACGTCTGGGTGTGCCGTCTGGCGAATGATCTCGGCGGCCTCGTTCACCTCAAACAGACTGAGGTCTTGACCACCGCGTACGTTAAACAGGATACCCCGCGCGCCGTCAATCGTCACGTCCAACAGCGCGCTGGAGATGGCCGCCTGCGCCGCCTTGATTGCCCGGTCCTCGCCTTGAGCCCGGCCCACGGCCATCAGCGCCGCGCCGCCTTCGCTCATGATCGTGCGCACGTCGGCAAAGTCCAGGTTGATGAGGCCCGGCACGGTGATCAGTTCCGAGATGCCCTGGATGCCCTGGCGCAGCACGTCGTCGGCTATGGAGAACGCGTCTTGCAACGAAGCGCGTTTGTCGGCCACTTCGAGCAGCCGATCGTTGGGGATGACGATGAGCGTATCCACGTGCTCCTTCAGTTGCTCAATGCCCTCGGTGGCCGTCCGCTGTCGCTGCGTGCCCTCAAAAGAAAAGGGTCGGGTGACCACGCCGATGGTCAGCGTGCCCAACTCGCGTGCGATCTGAGCAATGACGGACGACGCGCCGGTCCCGGTGCCGCCTCCCATACCCGCCGTCAGGAACACCATGTCGGCGTCCTGGAGCACTTCGTAGATGTCGTCGGACGACTCTTCGGCCGCCTTGCGGCCGATCTCGGGGTCGCTGCCCGAACCGAGCCCCTTGGTGAGCTTTTCGCCGATGCGGATGCGGGAGGGTGCGTCGGAGAGCATCAGAGCCTGGGCGTCGGTGTTGATGGCGATGAATTCTATGCCCTGGATACCGGCTTCGATCATGCGGTTGACGGCATTGGAACCACCCCCGCCGATCCCTAAAACCTTGATTTGGGCAAAGTTCTCAACGTGTGAAGCTTTTGGACTCATCTTTCTTCTCCTTTCAGCTCGATGTGATGACATTCGATATATCTTACTCGGCGCCAGACGGCTCGATCTGACAGCCGTTCCGAGTCCCTGTGCATTAACGAGGCAGAAAAGCGCGGAGCCATTGTATGATTTTCTGCGTCGTGCCTGGCCTGCTTCGTCGGGGGCGCAAGGCACTCTCCTGACGGAGGCCCCACAGCAGCAGGCCAACGCTGGTGGCATAGGCGGGGTCGTTCAGCACGTCCACCAGTCCGCGCAGGCCACGGGGCGCACCGACACGTACCGGCATGCCCATCACCTCCCGTCCCAGCTCCTGGATACCGCTCAGGCTGGCTGTACCCCCGCAGATCACCAGGCCTGCTGGCAGCAAGCCATCATAGCCGGAACGCTTGACCTCTTTCAAGATCAAGTCGAATATCTCTTCCGTCCGGGCCTCAACGATCTCGGCCAGCAACTTGCGCGGGACTTGCTGCCGGGCCTGCTCACCAAAGGCGGCGACGTCAAGCACCTCGTCCTGGAGAATAGTGTCAGGCCGGGCGTGGCCGTACGTCTTTTTGATCTCCTCGGCAGCAGCGTAGGGCGCTCGCAGGCCAACTGCGATGTCGTTGGTCAAATGGTGCCCGCCCATGGGCAGAATGACCGTGTGCCACACACTACCCTCGATAAAGATACCAATGTCAGTCGTGCCGCCGCCGATGTCAGCCAACACCACACCCATCTCCCGCTCCGTGTCGGTGAGCACCGTCTCGCCGGAGGCCAGGGGGTTGAGGACCAATCCATCTAGGTCAATGTTCAGCGCCTCAATACACTTGGTCAGGTTCTGGATGGCGCTGCTGGCCCCGGTGATGATGTGCGCCTCTACCTCAAGCCGGAAGCCATGCATGCCCAATGGCTCGCGGATGCCGTCCTGCCCATCCACGCTGTAGTTCCGCGGGATGATGTGCAGCACTTCCTGGTTGTGGGGAATGGCGATAGCCTGTGCAGAATCGAGTGCCCGTTCGATATCGCCGACGACGACACCCCGCTCGCCCCGGGAGATAGCCACCACGCCCCGGCTGTTCACGCCACTGATGTGCTCTCCAGAAATGCTGACGTAGGCTCGCTCCACCTGGACGCCGGCCGTCCGTTCGGCCTTTTCCATAGATCGGGCCACGGCCTCGGTGGCCTCGTGAACATTGACGATCATGCCCTTTCGCATCCCTCGTGAGGGAACGACACCCACGCCGATAATGCGGGGCATGAGGCCGCTGGTCATCTGGCCGATGACGGTGCAAACCTTGGTTGTACCCAGGTCTATGCCAACGATGATGTTATCCACGGGTCCCTCTTGCTACGACGTCTTTGTGCGTTCCACGCTGCGCCAGGTATCAAGGACGATCCGGCGGATGATAGCCAGATTGTTGAACAAACGAACTCCGAAGGCGACAATCGCCGCCAGGTACAGCTCCACGCCCATGCGATCACCCAGAAAAGTCAACCCTGCAGCCAGGATTGCGTTGCCAAAAAAACCGGTGAGGAAGATGAGATTGTCGTACTCTCCCTGCAACTCGGCCCGCAGTGCGCCCAGCACCGAATCGAGCGCCGCCAAGATGGCCATGGCCGTGTAGCGTGAGTATTGTGCTGGAATTTGCAGCGAAAAGACAGAACCTATGATGATGCCCATCAACAAGCCAACCAGCGGCCACCACATTTCGCCTACCTCCTAAGCCTACGACTCCTCACGGTAGGTGGGACGTTGGGGGTAGCGCAGGTCAATGTAGGCTGGCCGGACACCCTGTTCTCTCAAGTCCTCTTCCAACGCCTCCAAAATGGCCAGCTTTGGCGCCATGTCATCCCCCACACCCAGGTAGACCAGCCAACCACCCTGCGACTCCAGCATCAGACCCCGCTCCGGATGGTAGATCACGGCACGCAATTGAGGACGCAGGTCGCATAGTTGCTGGGCCGCGATCACAGCCCGGGCGTCCACCCGCCCTCCTAGCCGGGGCGGGTCTGCACTCCTATCGTGGACGCTCAGCGCATCGGGCAGTACTCCGCGAGGGTTGAGCACCACACCGTGGTCATCCACCCAGAACTGCCGGTCTTGCCATTGCCACACGACCCGGGCCTGCCGTTCTACGATGCGGATGGTGACCTGCGCTGGCAAACGACACGCCACCTCGGCCGACTTGATATCCGGCAGATGCGCGATGGCTTTGGCTGTCCGCTCCGGGTTGACCCAAAAGATGCTCTGGCTATCCAGTTCACTAACCTCAAAGATCTCTTCGGACGGAACGACCAGACTTCCCTCCACGGTCGCACCATACACGTAAAAATCATCGGTGCCGAAAAAGACGTAGCCCAACCAGGCTATCGCCGCCAGCAGCAGCGTGCTCAGCAGGACGCCCCCACGCGCCTGCCAGAAGGCAGCCAATGGGCCCCAGTTTACCCGCCGGGTGGGGGCACTGGCAGTCGCCTCAAAAACGTGCCCCTGGCGCGTCTCCGATCGCTTTCTCCGTGGAGGTTGCGTTGACTTTTTCCGGCGTCGAGCCACTCGCACGCTTGCTTCCCTCGCCTCTACGGCAGCACAAGGTAGCTTCCTTGCGCTACTGTGGAACGTAGCTCGTTTCGGACCGGCTCTTGTCCCGGTGACGCTCGAGAGCTAACTCGATCAGCCGGTCAACCAGTTCCGAATAAGAGATTCCGCTGGCCTCCCACAACTTGGGATACATGCTGATGGGGGTGAAACCAGGGATGGTGTTCAATTCGTTGATATAGATTCTATCCGTGCCTCGCTCGAGGAAAAAGTCCGCGCGGGCCATACCAGCACAGTCAATGGCCTTGTAAGCCCGGACGGCCATTTCCTGGATGCGACGCGTCACTTCCTCCGAGATCGGGGCAGGGATGAGCAACTCCGAGTCGTCGGCAATGTACTTGGCCTCGTAATCGTAGAATTCGCCGCCAGGAATGATCTCTCCCGGCACGGAGGCAATGGGGTCGTCATTTCCCAGCACGCTGATCTCTATCTCACGGGCATCAACGGCCTCTTCGACCAGAAGCCTGCGGTCGTAGCGCGCGGCCTCGTTCAAGGCTGCGGGCAATGCTTCTGGCTGGTGGGCCTTGGTAATGCCCACACTGGAACCGAGATTGGCCGGCTTGACAAAGCAGGGACAGGCCAGCGTCTCGAGGATGCGATCGATGACCGAATCTGGGGTTTGCTCCCACTCCTTGCGCAAGACAGGCACAAAGTCGGTCACCGACAGACCGTGGGCGCGCAGTACCGTCTTCTGCGCGATTTTATCCATGCCGAGTGCTGAGCCCAACACTCCCGCACCGACGTAGGGCAAATTGGCCAATTCTAGCAATCCCTGGACGGTGCCATCTTCGCCGTATGGGCCGTGCAGCACAGGAAAGACAACATCCATTTCCGCCAGGCGCTTGGCCTGCAACTCCTGTTCCTGCTCTTCGAGACGGATCAGTGCCCGTTGCGACGGATCGCCCAACAACGCCGCCGGTCTGCTCTCACCTTCGACCATGCCCGATTGCAGCGCTCGCATCGGGTCGCCAGACGCGATCCATCGGCCTTCTTTGGTGATGCCGACAGGCATCACCTCGTATTTTTCTTTATCAATCGCCTTCATGATCCCCTCGGCCGACACAAGTGACACTTCGTGCTCGCCAGATCGACCGCCAAAGACGACCGCGACCCGAACCTTTTTCTTCATCCTCACGCCCAACTGTCCACTATGCTATTCTTCATCCTCCATCATCTATCCTCCACTCCCCATCTTCCACCCCCCATTCCCCATTGCCGGCTCTCTATCTTTGCCACTCTCCAACCAACTCGATCTCCAATTCCAGAGCCACGCCGAATTGAAACATGACCTCGTCACGCGCCCGGTTGATCAAGGTCATCACATCTTCCGCCGTGCCCTCCCCGGTGTTGACGAAAAAGTTGGCGTGCTGCAACGCAACCTTGGCCCCGCCAGCGAGCGCACCCTTCAAACCGGCAGCCTCGATGAGCCGGCCCGCGTAATCACCCGGCGGATTCTTGAACACCGACCCGCAACTGGCCTCCGGTGGTTGATGCGCCCGCCGCCAGGCATCATAGTCGGCCACACGGGATGCCAACTCTTCCGGATTTCCTCGTTGCAGCACCATCTCTGCGGAGAGGATGACCCACTTCCAGTTCGCATTCTTAAGAACACTTCCGCGATAGACGAGCCCCAGTTCTCGCGCTGGCACGCGCTGCGTGACACGGCGATCGTCCAAAAGTGTGACGCTGTGCAGCACATCAGCCATGCAGCCACCGTGGGCGCCGGCATTTTGTATCACCCCGCCGCCGACCGTGCCAGGGATGCCACACGCCCAGGCCAGCCCTGCCCAACCCTGGCGAGCCGTCTGGCGCGCCAGGCGACTCAAAGATGCCCCCGATTCGGCCGTCACCAACACCTGGTCGTCACTCTCCATCCACGCCACCGCATTGGCGCGGTTCTCGACCACGAGTCCCCGCACCCCGCGATCCGAGACGAGAATGTTGGTGCCTGCGCCGAGAATAAAGCAGGGCACGCCGTTCTCACCCGCCAGGACCACCGCCGTTGCCAGTTCAGCCGCCGACGCGACAGAGACGAACAGATCGGCCGGACCGCCGATGCGGTATGACGTGTGGCGGGCCAGCGACTCGTCAGCCCGCACGCACTCTGATCCCAGGTGGTCCACCAATGCCATCCTCAGCCGCGCCAGGGGCAGGTCGGTCGCCATTGCTTCACCTCGTGCGAGGCTGCTCCAAGCTGGCCAACACCCGCTCGCCGATCAAGTAGCCGTCTCCTGCACCCAGTGTGATGAGCAGATCGCCGGGCTGCAAATCTTTGAGCAGATAGGCCACCGCCTCGTCGTGCGAGCCGATGTACCGCGCGTCCGGGTGCGTCATCGCAGCAACAAAGCTGTCAGCGGTAACGCCCGGATAGTCAGCGGCGTTCTCGCGGGCAGGATAAACGTCCAGCACGACGACGTGTTCGGCGTCGGTGAAACTGGCAGCGAATGCGTCCCACAGAGCTTGCATCCGGCTGTAGGTATGCGGCTGAAACACGGCTCTCAGGACGCGACCTGGAAACCGCTGACGAGCGGCGGCCAGCGTGGCCCGTATCTCGGTCGGATGATGCGCATAGTCGTCTATCACCGTGACGCCAGCCGCCATACCCTTGATCTCGAAACGGCGGCCCGTGGGACGAAACGCGGCCAGCGCCTCTGCCACTGACGCTAGGTCTAGGCCCAGGCGATGAGCCACGACGATGGCCGCCAGCGCGTTCTTGACGTTGTGGATGCCCGGCAGCGGCACGCCAAAGCGTCCCAAGGCCATTCCGTCCTGCCCATGCCGAACCGTAAAGTCGTACCCACCCACGTCGTTCACCGCCAGGTCCGCAGCCTGCCAGTCCAGTCCAGCCGCCAAGCCATACGTCCATACTTCCGGCGCGCCCGACCGGCTGCGCCTCTCCTGAAGCAATCCGACCACGCGAGGCACATCGCCACAACCGATGATACAGCCATCGGCCGGCGTCAGGGTCAGGAATTGGCGGAACGCCGCCTCTACGTCCTGGCAGGTGGGAAAGCAGTCCGGGTGATCGTGCTCCAGGTGTGTCACCACGGCAATCTGAGGGCGCAGCCCCAGAAAAGCATAGTCGTACTCGTCCGCCTCGACGACAAAGTGTGGTCCCCTTCCAGCCCGCGCGTTGGTACCCAGGTTGCCCAGCACGCCGCCGACGATGAACGTCGGATCGTGACCCAACGCCACCAGCATATGAGCGATCAGGCTGCTGGTCGTCGTCTTGCCGTGAGTGCCTGCCACGGCTATTCCCACTTTACCGGCCATCATCTCACCCAGCAGCCGGTCGCGCTTTATCACCGGGATGCCCCGCTGCCGTGCAGCCTCGACTTCTAGATTGTTAACCGGCACCGCCGATGAGACGACCACAACGTCTGGTTGTCCCACGTGTGTGGCGTCGTGCCCCTCGTAAACAGTTGCACCCAATTCTGCCAGCGCCAGGGCCACCGGCGACAGCTTCAGATCGGAACCGGACACCCGGTGGCCTTGCTCCAGCAGAACCCTGGCGATGGCCGATAGCCCAATGCCGCCGATGCCTACAAAATGGTAATGCATGATCGATTACCGGTCACGGTGTGCCAATCTTCTGGTTGGTAAAGTTGCTGATCAACAGCAGCACCGCAATGGCCACGACAGCACCACCGATCCATATCCAGTAGGACTCTGGCAGGAACCCACTGGGCGCATCCTCCAATGCCACGGCAATGCCACTGGGTGCCAGGGCCTGGACACTCTGCATTTGTGCTTGCATGCAGAGTGTTTGTTCAGGGCAGGCGCGCGCCAATTCCACCTGGGTGTTCCGCCGGATGAACTCCTTGATCAGCGAGATGACAATGTTGGCGTTGACCGCGCCCAGGATGGCCCCCAGGATGCGACTCAAGGCCGACACTTCACCGGTGAGCTTGAAGCGCGTCCCGGCGTATTGCAGGGCCAGCAAGGCGATGGTCAGGAAGAGCAAGATAGGATAAGGATTGCTCGGATCGATAGGGTTGTCCACCGCCGCGTAGGCGGTCATGAGCGCGCCGGGCTCGAAATTGAAACCACTTCTGAGCAGCGCCAGCAAGAGCTTTAGCAGCTGATTCAATTTCTCCAGGATCGGCGTCAACAGCTCGGGTTTGAAGAGTAGGATAGACAGAATGACCAGCAAGATGGTGTTGATAAACTCTGTGAGCCAGCCGCGGGACAACCCTATGGCGGCAAAAGCGAACACAGTCACCAGGATCAATGTGTCGTAATCAATGACAATGAATCCCATGTCACCCCTCAATCATGCCAGCGTATGCCAGTTTGCAGATCTCTTGCGCCAGACGAACTGCCGCGTCAGGCCGGGTCAACTCTCGTGCCCGTTGCCCCATCTGAGCCAGCTTCCCTGGGTCACCGAACAGGACCTGAACCGTAGGCAGCAATCGATCGGCCAGTTCGGCATCGGCTACCCGGACCGCTGCGCCGTGCCGCGTCAAGAAGCCAGCGTTGGCTTCCTGGTGCGAGCCAGCGTAGGGATAGGGCACCAGAATGCTGGGCAATCCCAGAGCGGGAAATTCGCCCAGCGTCGAAGCTCCGGCCCGGGCCAGGGCCAGATCGGCGGCCGCCAGCGCCACAGGCATCTCCTCATGGAGATAAGGATAGAGCCGATAACGTTTCTTAAGGGCCGGGGAGAGGCCTTCCTGCCGCGCGTTCATTTCGGCGGCATCCAACCGCCCGCAGATATGGATCACCTGGCACGTGTCCAACAGTGTCTTCAGCACCGCGCTCACCGCCCGATTGATGCTCCGCGCTCCCCGACTTCCACCAAAGACGGTCAGCGTAGGTGCGTGGCTATCGAGCTGAAAAGTCTGCCGCGCGGTGGCCTTGTCGGCCGTCAGGAAGGCCTCTCGCACCGGATACCCACTAACAAACACTTTATCTTTTGAAAAGAACCGTTCTGCTTCTGGAAACGATACTGCTACCCGCGTTGCCAGACGGGCAAGCGCCCGTATGGCCAACCCCGGCTCCAGATCGGGCAGGTAGATCATCACCGGCACCTTCTGAAGCCAGGCGGCCAGTGCCACCGGTGTGCAGACATAGCCACCCGTGACAAAGACCCCGTGGGGAGCAAACTGCCGCACGATTCGCCGCGCGGCCGCAAAGCCTCGGGCGAGTTTGATCAGATTCACCGCCACCGTCCAGGGGGCCAGGCCGCGCACGCCACCGGCTGGGATCGACGCCTGGGACAGCCCTTCCCGCGTCACCAACGACTCCTCAACGCCGCCCTGGCTGCCCACATAGAGGATGTCCGGCGCTGTGTCTCTACCGGTCGTTTCTGTGGCTTCGGGACCGGTGGCGAGCGCTCCGCCTTGGCGAGCGTCTCTTCTGAGTTTGGCCAGAGGGCTTAGCTGAACGGCGACGGCCAGTGCTGGATACACGTGCCCCCCCGTCCCGCCGCCCGAGATGATAACTCGCACGGCGTGTTGGCTCCTGTTGACGTTTGCCTCGAGACACCCCTATCAGCAGGCCCACACTGGCCATCGAAACGACCATCGAAGAGCCACCATAACTGATGAAAGGCAAGGGGATGCCGGTAAAAGGCAACGTGGCTGTGACCACGGCAATGTTGATAAGCGCCTGAAATAGAAGCGAAAGGGTGATGCCTGCCGCCAGTACGGCCCCAAAACTGTCTGGAGCCTCCAGCGCAATCTTGAATCCCCGGTAGGCCAGCGCTGCAAAAAGGCCGACGACCAGCATAGACCCCATCAAGCCCAACTCTTCACCCAGCACGGCAAAGATGGTGTCGGTGTGAGGCAGGGGCAGCGCGTACAGTTTCTGCGTGCCCATGCCCAATCCCTGACCCGTAAGCCCGCCCATCCCCAGGGCCGCCAGTGCCTCCCGCACGTGGTAGTTGCTGTTCGTGTAGGGATCGTTCAACGTTGCCAGATAGGCTGTTACCCTCTCCCACGCGTGCGGTGTGCGGCTGATGAGCAGTGCAAAGGCTGCGCTGCCAAAGACAAAGCTGATGATCAACTGCAGCATATCTGCCCCTGCCGTGAAGAACATGACCACCGCCGTCAGGACAATGATGACCGCCGTGCTGATGTCCGGCTGCAAGACGATGAGCGCTGCCACTGCCCCGATGAGAATGGCAAAGGGGACCAGGCCATAGGTCACCTGCCTGATACGTTCGCCTTTCGACGACACCCAGTCCGCCACGTAAATGATGATGAGCAGCTTGCAAAACTCGCTGGGTTGGATAGAACCTTGCCACATCGTACGCCGTGCCCCAAAGCGAGGGGTGCCCAGAAAAAAGACGATCAACAACATCGCCAAAGCCAATGCCATCAATGGGATGGAGTATCGCCGCCACCGGCGGTACTCGACGCGGGCCAGAATCACCAGCATGACCCCACCCAGCGCCGTCCACACCATTTGCCGGGTCAAGTAGTAAGCCGAGTCACCGTGCGCTTCGCCGGCCCAGTTGAACGTGGCGCTAAAGACCATCATCATCCCAATGAGCAGCAATGCCACGACGATGACGATCAGCGGATAGTCTAGGCTTCGCTCCCAGATGCGTGCCTGTCTTCCGGCTGCAACTTGACGCGCTGTCATGTGTGCCTCTCTTCAACGCACCCTAACACATTCAGCATGCGCTGGCAGGTGATTAATTCCTTCATAGCTTCTTGACCAATTTCCTGAACCGCTCACCCCGCTCCTCAAAGTCCCCGAAAGCGTCGAAACTGGTCCCACCGGGTGAAAGAAGCACCACGTCCCCCGGCCGGGCCAAGCCAGCAGCCAGCTCTGTGGCAACCTCCAGCGTCGCTGCCAGGTGTACCTGGCACTGTCCCGGTATGGCGTGCATGGCCCGCTGGATAATCGGTGTCGCTTCGCCAAAGATGATGACGTGCCGCGCCTTTTGCTGTGCCAACCGCGCAAAATCGTCCCAGGGCAGGTGCTTGTCCCGCCCGCCAGCCAGCAGCACAATCGGCTCGTCGAAACTCTGCATGGCCGCGACAGTCCGCTCTGGCGAGGTAGCTATAGAGTCATTATAATAGCGCGTGCCATTCAACTCTCGAATCAATTCGAGGCGATGGGGCATTCCCTCAAAGGTGGTCGCCACCGTCCGGAGGGCTTCCAGGCTCGCCCCGGCAGATGAGGCGATAGCACACGCAGCCAGCACATTCTCCACGTTATGCCGCCCGCGGAGGCGCAGTTCCCCAGTCTGGCAGACGGGATGCACTTTTCCGCCAAGACGAACCATCAACGTTTCTTTGGCATCCCTTTCCCTCAGAAATGCCCCCCAACTTTCCGGCGGGGCCATCTGCCAACTTGTCGTCCCGAAAAAGACCGCTCGTCCGGGGCAATCGCGAGCTAGCTGTCGTGTCACGGTATTGTCGAACCCCAGTACGGCCACGTCCCCAGGTTTCTGGTGAGCGATGATCTCTCGCTTGACTGCGGTGTAGGCCTCCATAGTGCGATGCCGATCCAGGTGATTTGGCGTGATCTTTAGTATCGCAGCCAACGGCGGGCTCCACCCGCCCGGGTCAAACATCGATCCACGGCCCGTCACCTCTATCTCCCAGGGGCCAAACAGTTCCAGTTGGAAGCTGGACAGCTCCATCACCACCCGGTCGGCAGGACGGATCTGGCCCAGGTGGCCGATGAGCGGATGCCCGATGTTGCCACCCACCCACACCCGGCCGGGATGCGATTTTTTTAGCATCTCGCCCACCAGCGCAGTGGTCGTCGTCTTGCCACTAGAGCCGGTGATACCCACGATAGGCGCAGGACAGAGACGGGTGAAAAGGCGCGTTTCGTTGCTCAACGGGATGCCGCGCCGCCGGGCCTCTTTGGCCAACGGGCTGTCGAATGGCACACCCGGACTGAGAAAGATAATGTCGGCCTGAAAGATGGCTTCCGGGTGACCACCCAACCGGTAGCGAATCGGCAGACCCGCGAGAGCGGCCAACTGAGGCTTGAGTACCTTCCGATCTTTCTGATCGGTCACAGTCACGGTT
>Ga0180437_10004166_pt1 | contig 20806 bp, 12 predicted proteins | sample SS_ome_4_FD_132410 | JGI IMG/M metagenome (GOLD analysis project Ga0180437, IMG submission 132410) | Hypersaline lake sediment archaeal communities from the Salton Sea, California, USA - SS_3_D_1 metaG | ecosystem: Environmental > Aquatic > Non-marine Saline and Alkaline > Hypersaline >... | reverse complement strand
GACGTCGAACTGATGTGCTCCAGTTGGAACACAACGGCCGTCTTCTTGATGATGTCGGGGTGCATCTTCGCAAACATTATCGTGCCGCCGGCCCCCGGCACTTCATGGTCGCCCGCCACAAGAAACAGCCTGTTGCGTCGGCGCTTCTCCGCCGGCATCCGGCTGTAGTGACGTGCCAGACTGAGCAGCGCTGAAACGCCGCTCCCGTTGTCCAGCGCGGCAAGCCAGTATCCGTCAACGTGCGCTGTAAATATCACGTATTCGTCCGTGGTTCCCGGCAGGACGCCTATGACATTCTGCGAGGTCAATCCCTTCTTCATCTCGCCTACAACCTTCATCCGCACGCGAGGCGGAGACTTCAGGCCCGAAGCCTCGATGACCTTGCGCAAATACAGCCCGTCCAGATATCCAACGGTCAGGTACGGTATGTTCTCTGACCCCTCACCGCACCTGCATGCGTATTTGCCGTTACCCGGCAGATCGAGCCAGACTATGACTCCGAGCGCCTTGCCCTGCTTCGCCAGTCGCGGGACAACCGACCGCGCGCTGTGAACGTGTACGCCTTCGTACACTTGGCTATATACCAACGCGATCTTACCCTCGAGATCGCGGCCCATAAGCTCCGCCGGCGATCCGAGACCAACGTATACGACCTCGGCCTCGATACCTTCCGGCGGCGTGACTCCAGGTTCAAACGCAGCAAACGCTGTCTCGAACTCGTAGTCTTGCTTCGGGGCACCCGGTGACGACCCTCCTATCAAAGTGAGACTCAGCTCGCTCGGATGCCATTGCGGCGCAACGCACGGGAACTCCTCCATACGTACATCTTTCAGCCCGAACTCCTCGAACTTGTTCATCACGTACTCGGCGGCGCGCCGTTCGTACTTGGTACCCTGGATGCGGCCCCAAAGAAGGTTGCCGTCTCGCTCGCTCTGACGAGAGAACTCAGTCAACTCGTCCAGATACTGATGCAGTTCCGCTCCCTTTATGTCGGTATATGGATCCTCGGAAGGAGACAATCGCAGGCTCAGAGGCGGCATGGCCAGCTCAAATGTCCTTCCCCGGTTCAACTCCTGGATCTGCACCTCGACCTCCTCGGGCGTCGGAACCTGCTGCTCATTGCCGCCTGCCTGCTGGCAATACGCCAACAAAGTGAGGCCGAGTGCCAAAACCGCCATGCATATTAGGATATTCTTGTGCTTCATGACTTCACATCCTCCCTCTTATCCACGCCCCCCCGTCATCCTATTTCCATTCCCCCTTGTATACCCACGCCGTGCCGAGAGACCCTTTGAAATAAGACGCGTTAAACCCGGCTGCGTATACCACGTTCTCCTCGCCCGGGAAAGGCGACGGCACGTTATCGCGCATCAAGTAGAGGACCTTGTCCGGATTGTCCGGATCCTCGACTATTCGTAGAGAATGGTTTCCATTAACATCCCTTAGCAGGTAGAAGGCATAAGGATTTCGTGTCCAGGTCGAGAGATCCTTCATGACGAATTCCTTCCCCTCCACCCCGTAATGGAAGTGGAAGCCGATGACCCAGACCGGGCTGTCCGCACCAGGCGGATTGAAGGGGTTCACGTAGTTGAAAGCCGCCTCGGAAAACACAACAGGATGTTTCAGAACTTCGGCCAGCACAGAGTTGAGATCCACTTCCTTGACGACAGTGTAATTCGCGCGCGGTAGATCTTCCTCCTTAGGCTCCGGACCGACACATCCGGCGCGCATCCTGTACACGGCCATCCCACCGCCGAAAATCAACATCTCCTCCTCGGGCCAGCCGGTGATTTCTTTTGGGTTCGGCACGGCGGACAGGCCGCGCAGTTCGTCATTCGCCCAGGTGCCTCCTTCGAACGTGCTTTTCATCATCAGGACCCAGCGCGGGCTTTCGCCGTCCACTCGCTTGAAGACCCCTCGTCTGTCCGATACGAAAACATGCCCGTTAGCCTCTGCCATGCCGAAAAACTTGCCTCTCGCAGCCATCAGTTCGGGCACCGGGTTCCATCGGATGAGACCCGGCGCAGTTGCATCGTAGACCCCCGCGTAGATACCGTTCGGTTCAGGGTCCGCACCCACGAAAACCATGTCCGCGCCGGTGATTCTATCGCGACGGGATATGATCTCGCGAACCCTGTAAGCGGCTACCGTCTTCGTGCTGATGTCTGCCGCAATCCATTCTCCACTTCTGTCGTCGCGAATCTTTATCTGCATCGGCCTGGGAGGCGAGCCCGCACCCTTGTTTGTACCGGCCAACAGGATAGAAACGGGCCCACCTTCTATTGCCAGACCGTTCCCGTCAAATTCAAACCTTGCGGAATAAAGTGCCCCTACACGCTCGGAACGCGGCTCGAACTCAGCGTCCACCTTCCACGGACTGTCCTTGTCTTCCTTCACGAAAACGTAGGCCCGGTGTTGGGAGTAGTTGCTCTTCTCAAACGCCGCGGCCGTGCCCACGTAAAGCTTCCCGTTGTGCACCACGATGTTCATAGCATTGTTCGGAAGAGGTTGGCCGGTCGGGCTGGAAGCGTCGAAGACGAGCGACCTCGACCAGACGAAGTCGTGCTCGTAATCCGGCAGCCGGAAACGCCTCCTTCCGTCCGCGTCCTTGTTGAAAAACAGCATGAGGTCGCCTTCGAACTGACCAACCGAAGGTCTGTCGACCAACGTCGACAGAGGCGCTTCATTGGGGGTATCGGCACAAAGTGCTCCCGCCGACAACAGCATCGCTGCCAGCATCCCGAGGATCCCAATAGTCAGTTCCCGTTCGACAAACGCACGACTCTCAATACGCCGGACTCGATTACTCATTTCCAGTCGCGCTCTCCGTGTCGGCGACGACCATTATTGAATCAGGCACCTCATCATCGGATACTGTGTGACAACATTTGTGTGCCAAGCTTTGCAAGAAACACTGATCCCCCCTCACTATAGCCTGCCCACTGGGAAGCTCGCACGCCATATCATTCATTAAGACGGCTACTTATCACCGACTGCCAAGACAGCGTAGGTACCAGCATCGGCGATGTGAATCTCAATCCATCCATCGGTTGCGCTGCTGGTCGCTTCGCACTGGTGCCACTGCTGATCCGCCTCGCGCACGTAAGGTCGCGCTTCTTTCCCAGCGTCGCAGCGCAGACGCAAACTGCCGGAAAACGGCTTATCATCCAGCATCGCAAGCTTCACCGAAACTCCCGCCGGTTCAAGGTGGTCCGGCAGATCATCCAGTTCCGCGGTTTTCAAGACCGTGGGACGGACACGAACGATCTCCGGCCCCCTGATTTCGGCTTCATAGCCCAGATTATCATGGCCAAATGAAATTTTTGTTCCCCAGACTTCCTCGAGGTTTGCCATAATATCGCTCTTCTCGAACCAGAATCGCTTGAACTGCTTCTGTCCATACAGCCGGGTCAGGTCGACGTAATGCGGCGACGATGGGTTGCGGCTGTTGCCGTACGGCTTGACCGTGTAGACCGTCGGCGGGCTGGTCAGCTCTGCTACCATAAGATACGAGGACCCCTGCGCGCAGGTCCACTTTCCGTCCCGGTATCTTGCCTCGCCGAGCGGATGGACCATGAACAAAGATGCCAGCGGCCCACGTAGACCGCCTGGTGATCTGATAAACTCGCCGCGTTCGATGCCATGGACCTTTTCCCAAGGGATAGCCACAGTGTCGTGATCGGTCATAAGTCGAGTCACCGCTTGCCGGAGTGCCTCCAGCCGGTCTTTGTCGTCGGTCTTGGCACCTTCCCTTACCTCTTCATTGTACAACGCTATCAATGCCATCTCACGCGAGTCCGCGTCGGCGGTCCCATCCCACGATCGAACGAGTTCAAGCGCTTCCTTCAGATCATTAACCGATTTGGGAGCCGACTTCGATGCGCGAGCGTAAGCTCTAAGGAGCGGCCGGACGAGCGTTCGCCCGTCCTGAACGTAGCAGTCCATAGCGAAGCGTTTCATGTCATCAAGAGTGAACTTCTCCTTGGACGTCAGCAAGTCCAGGGCGCGGCCGGCGCGCGAACCGGGACGGGCCGCCGACTGTGCGCCGGAGAACAGGTATGAGGGGAACTGTTCCATCTTGATCTCGCCGGATGTGGTTGACCACCAGGGGACGTGGTTGCAGTTCATCACGAAACCGCACTCCGGGTTCATGGTCTGGGGAAGCTGCTCGAACGGCACGAAGCCTTGCCATTCGGTCTCGGCGGTCCATCCCGGAACCGGTTTGAGCCAATCGAACTTCTGATCCCGGACCGGGCAACGGGAGTTCCACACGTAGAAGATGTTCCCGTCGACGTCGGCACAGGCGAAATTGACGGTTGATCGCTGCCTCATCGATACGGCCTCGCGAAACTCCTCGGCCGATTTGGCCGCTGCCACGCGCAGATACTGTGTGTAGACGTCCACCTCGTCCAACAAGCTAAGCCGCACACTGTAGGCAACCTGCTCTTCCTCGTCCGTTGCCATCACGGGACCGTGATGCGTGTACAGCAACTCGCGGGTAACCGTCTCAAACCCACGGTTGGTCTTAACGCGGAACTCCGCGTGCTCGACCGTCATGTCACGCCACTTGCCTTCGTACTGGTACTGCCGCGGGTTGTTCGGATTCAGCTTTTCGATGTAGACGTCCCCCGTGTCGGGAAAGTCCGTCGTCTCCGACCAGGCAAGGTGCTCGTTAAACCCGACGAAGCAGAACACGCCGATACCGCTGCCGGCGAAATTGAGATCGGGACAGTTGAAATGCGTCTCGAGCTCTTCGCGCCAGGGAACGTGAGGATCGCCGCAATAAAACGCATTACCGGTCGCCGAGCGCGCTGGAGACACCGCCCATTGGTTGGATTGCTGCGACGCGGCGCGAACGCTCTTTGGAAGCTCTCCCATGCGCCGCCGGATGTTCATGTCGAACTCCTTGTTCAGCATGTACTGGCGCAAACCCGCCACGAGATCCACCGGCTCCAGGGGCTCAAACCACGCTGGATATAGTTCCTTGTGGGTTTCGTAGAAGTAGCCGGAGCCCCGGCAGAAAGACTCGAGCGCGAGTCTGGTCTCGGGAGCAATCGTGCCGTACTTCTGCTTTGCAACTTCGTACACCTTGAACAGGCGAGTCCGGTAGTCCACCTCGAGCGCACCACGGCCTGCCACTTCAGAAGCCCTGCCGCAGAAAAGGAGCCGGTTCGACTCCTCGTCGATTCGCCCCTCTCTGATCGCGGACTGGATGTAGCCCGAAGCGAAGAAAAGGGATTCACGGTTCTCGGCGTAAATATGGGCAGCACCCCAGTCGTCCCAGTAGACCGTGAATTGGCCACACAGCTCCTCGACCGGGGTCGTCGAGAGCCCCACGGGATCGCTCGGTCCAGCGAACGCTGCCATTGTAACCGTCAGAAATAGGCTTAACGCGAGCTTCACCCGTATCAAGTTCATAATTGCCCCTCCACGTCGCGCAGATCATTCTTCCCTGCCGGTCGGCGCGCACTCATCGATACAGTCAGACACTTACTTCTCAGCGCCACCGCTGCGGTAGGGCATCTCCGTCATGTTCCAAGTCAAGAGCGGTTCATCCACCCGCCAAAGTACGCGACTGGAAGTAACGTCCGCAGAATAAGGGCGGAACTGAAAAACTCACCATCCAGTTCCGCCCTCGCAAAAAGAACCACAGCGTGTCCCAGTCGCAGTCATGTTGTCACTGTGAGCCGGTATATCTGCCACTGAATTCGAGGGCAACATACGGACTGACAGGAAACGCCCCCGGGTACTTGATGAACTCAACGTGGCCGTCCATCCAGAGAACATTGCACCCACCGGGAACATGGTTGAAAGCCCCTACGCCTGATTTGACGTACTTAATATCCCCCGTCAGCGGGTTTATGCTGCTGGCCTGAATGGCGTCCAGCATTACCGGGATCTCGCTCTGCGCCTGCGCGCTGGCTGCCGGGTTGTTGATATCGGTGATCATGAATCGCTCGATACCCTCACGCAAACGGTAGACGGTCTCGCCCCAAGCGTTACCGTGCATCGTTCTACCGCTACCGTCCGAAAGCGGCGTGCCCATCACATCTGACACGTTGACATCCCCGTCGCAAGCGGCATGTGCAGCGGCTGGATCTGATATTCTCCAAACCATAATCTGTGTGAAAACCGCTGCGATTTCCTCGTCGCTCGTGACTATCCACGGGAAGTAGAAGTACGACGCGTTCGTCCCGTAATTCTCGAAGTAATCGCCTATGTCGTATATATAGCGACCAGTATCGCCAACCGGAACGCCTTCCCCGGGACCGAGCGCCTCGATCTGGCGCAATAGCGAGAAGAAATCGCCATTCTGTGGGTCCGACGGGCACCGGATCACTTTGATATCGGTCAAGTACTCCGGGTACACCGCATCCCACAGAAACCCTGCGACATTCGGCAGGCCGGGACGGTCCCCCCACAGCGGTTGGTAGTCGGACGGCGGGAACCGGCCGTTCCACTCGTTTGTGTACATCTTGAACACCAGGCCCATCTGCTTCAGGTTGTTCGCGCACGACGCACGACGTGCAGCCTCACGTGCGCGCGCCAGCGCAGGCAGGAGTATCGCGGCCAGTATGCCAATGATCGCGATGACCACCAGCAGCTCGATCAACGTAAAACCTCTGTTGCGTCTCATGGTAATCACCCTCCACTGCAATCCGTCATCCGCCGGTTACCTACCCCATTGCCTCGGACTCGCCGGACGCAAACTTGATTAAAGTGTAAGCATCACCCCCTCTCTTGCTCGATGACAGGAGCCTAGTCCGCTTCGCCATCGTTCGAGCGCCAAGGCGGAACGGCCTCCCCCGTTCCGCCTCGGTACGCTGAGTCAGCACGAGACTCCGCATTTCTCTTGCGGCACGCTAGAATGTGCCGGCATATCTGCCGGATGCCGCTATGGCTGCCATGACAGTAACGGGATAGTCTCCCGGGTACTTGATAAACTCGACGTGACCGTCCATAAACATCACGTTGCAGCCGCCCGGCACGTGGTTGAACGTGCTTATGCCCGAGCTGGCGTACTTGACTGTCCCTCCGGTGAAACTGACGTTGCTGGCCTGGATCACGTCCATCATTATCGGCACCTCGCTCTGCGCCAGAGCGCTAGCGGCCGGGTTGTTGATATCCGTGATCATGAACCGTTCGATTCCCTCGCGGACGCGGTATAGGGTGTTCCCGCCGCCGTTGCCGCGCGTATATCTGCCATTATACTCGGGAAGGGGCACTATTGTTGAGAGCTCCACGCCCAGTGCCACATCAGCGAGGGTGATATCCCCGTCACACTGCTGGTGCCTCTCCTCGAGCGTCAGGCCCGCGTTCGGGTTCAAAGCATGCGCGGCCAATTCCTCGTCGCACGTCTTCACGTGTGGGCTGTAGAAATACGAGGCATTGGTGCTGAAAATGTCGAAGTAGTCGCCGATATCGTAAATCTGATATGTGATTGTATCCGGTGTGACCTCAACATACTCGCCGGGTCCCAGCGCCTCGATCCGGCTCAAGAGCGAGAAGAACTCGCCGTTGCCGGTGTCTGAGGGGCACCGGATGACTTTGATATCCGTGAGATACTCGGGATACACCGACTCCCACAGGAACGTCTGCGTCCTGGGCCGGAGCATGTTAGCGCCGCTCTTGGTGTAATCCTGTGGCGGAAACTTGCCGTTCCACTCGTTCGAGTACATCTTGAAGACCAAGCCCATCTGTTTCAGGTTGTTCGCGCACGACGCGCGACGTGCCGCCTCACGCGCACGCGCCAACGCCGGCAGCAGTATCGCCGCCAATATACCGATGATCGCTATGACCACCAGCAGCTCGATCAGTGTAAAACCTCTCTTATGTTTCATGACAATCGCCCTCCATTACTATATTCAATCTGCCGACTGCCGACCCCATTGGCTCAGACTTACCAGATTCACAGCAATTCAGTCTTCGCTATCACCCCCTCTCTTGCTCGACTGCGCGCGCCTTCTCGAGCAGCTCGTCGCGAGCGGCCGAATCGGAACGAACCGCACACCACACCATCTCTGCTACCTCGTCAACATATTCAACGATGTCGCACTCGATACGACTCGAGGCGTAATCGAGAGCCAATTGCACCGGAATCCTGAAACTCAGCGTCAGCAGCCATGGCAAGACTTCCTTCACTTCCCCAGTGGCCTGACCTCGAACGAACAACTGTTCCAGTGCCTGCAACGGACCCAAGCTCCACGGCGGTTCCCTCTCGCCCTCGAACACCTTGCCGCCTTCCGGACCAAAGAAGTACAGCGCCGCCTGTGGCGATTTTTTGACCCATTCGAAGAAGAGCCTGATACCCACGCGAATCTTGTCCCGGGTGCATTCAGCGTCACGCACTATATCCCACTCGAGTTGTTCCAACTCCTTGGAAAATGATCTGAGCAGATCGAGCGCAAGCTCCTGTTTCGAGCTGAAGTAGTGGTAGATGTTTCCCTTGGACAAACCTGCCTGCACGGCTATTTCGTCCACCGTTGTTTCTTTGTACCCCTTGGTGACAAAAAGGTCGAGAGCTGCGGCCCTGATGCGCTCCAGAGACTTCTCCCGTCTCGCGCTCTTAGTCGCCATGGTGTACTGTTCCCGTCGGGTGTGGCTGGTGAAAGGCATGCAAAAGAACGTCCCCCCCTATTGACACGTTCCTCTTGACAAACCGACTAGTCAGTCAGTAGTATATACCGAGTTGGGGATCTTGTCAAGGGGAAAATTGGCGGCGGAGCGCGTGTGTATGGCGAAATTCGTGAGATCCCGACTTTCATGCACATTGCTAGTCATGACATTTGTATTCGTGGATACAAACACTTGAGCGTCATTTCGGCTTTGCCATTCGTCATCCCCGCGCAGGCGGGAATCCAGCCGTTTGATCTGCATGCAGGAGCGAACAGGGCGCGGCAAGCAGCGCCCCTACTGAAGCATGGAAGCAATTGACAGGAACTGGGGCAAGAGTATACATGTAGTATACTCAGGGGGGGCACGCAATGAGCATTATCGGCAACAAACGGATTCGCGGCATTCTTTTCGTAATCTTGATCCTAGCTCTTGCGGCAGGTCTGTCACATCCGAGTGTGAGAGCCGCCGAGAACCGCACGGATTCGCTATCGGATCGCTCAGGCCCGGACTGGACTAAGCTTGAAGGCACGAAGCTGCGGGATATCGAAGCGGACGAAATACGGGTCCTGAACTTGATGGCCATGGTGGTGCGCCAGAGGTTGGCCAAGGAAGGCGGGTCTTTTTCTCCTCAGGCGCGGGTGCTGGCAAGGTCTGCCGGCCAGGCATTCCGACAGGCGGACTACTATCGCACTTACCGTTACGTAACCCGCGCCATCATTTCGCTTGCGGGCGAGGAGCTGTCCGAGACTACAGAGGTTGCCACCTCTCTCAACTTCGTTCTGAACCGCGCGCTCCTGTCGCCGGGCGATCCGATGATAATCTCCCTTCAGCCGGCGTTTACGCTGGGAGGACCTCTCTCCGGTACATACACAGCCAGACTCTCGTTCAGGGACGCGACCGGCACGGTTGTCCAGGAGGTCGGAACAATTCATATCAGCGAGATGCGGGATTACGATATCGAGGTCTCAACGGATAGCCTGAAAGCGGGCGGATACCTTGCCGATTACGAACTTCTCGACCCGAAAGGCGACCGGTCCGTGTTTGCCTCCCGCCGTTTCGTCGTACACGACGGTTACAGGCCTCGCCTGGCTGATCTTAAAGCCAAAATGAACCAATTGGAAGAGGCCGACGTTGCATTGAAAGGGATTCCGCACCGTGCTGCGATGGAAACCATTGCATTCGTGATAGAGTCGCTCGGTCGTGCTGATAAACAGTACATCTCGAGTTTTTGGGCTTCGGTCCATCCGATCACGATGCATATTCGCTCTCTCAGGCTGGACCCTGCTGGTCGCGCGTATTTCGACGTCGACCCCGAGCTGGGCCTCGCTGAGTCACTCGCGGCGGACCTTCTGGCCGGCAAGAATCCTTTCCAGAAGCGCACCGGCGATATGCGTCTAGCGTATCGTTCCTCGGTAGACGGCGAGCTCGTCCCGTTCCGCGTTTTCGCTCCAGAAGGGTATGACCCGGCGAAAAAGTACCCCATGATCGTCGGGTTGCACGGTGCCAACGGCGACGAACACTCTTTCATGGAAGGGCGCGGCGGTCTCTTCAAGCGGCTCGGACAGGAGCGAGGGTATGTTCTTGCAACACCAAGCGGTCGCGGACCGTACGGGGGATACGAAGGCGCGGCCGAACAGGATGTGGTCGACGTGACCGAACGTGTAATGCAGCTCTACTCGGTCGATCCGGCGCGCGTGTTTCTTACCGGCCACTCGATGGGCGGACAGGGCACCTGGTACGTCGGCTTCAACCATCCAGACACGTTCGCGGCACTGGCGCCTATCGCAGGAACTTCAAAGCCCCGCAGGGGACCAATCCCTTTCGAGAACAAGCTGGACATGCCGGTGCTTTTCTCTCACGGGGCCAACGATACCGTCAACCTCGTCGAAAATGCGCGCCGGACTGCGGAACTTGCTCGAGAGCGCCTGAGCAGTTTCCGCTACGACGAATACCCCGACTGTGAGCATAACGACGTTGTCGATGCGGCACTGCCGAAGATCTTCGACTTCTTTGACCAGCAGGCGAAGTAACTGAAAACCCTGGTCAGACCGACGGAGGCATTGTCATGAGCAGTAGACCGGGCAGAACCACCAGAAAGGAGTTTCTCGAACTCGGCGCTGCCAGCGCAGCATTCGTATCGCTGGGAGGTCGTTCGAGCGCGGAGCCCCGCGAGGGGACCGGATCTGCGCAGCGACGAAACCATTACAAGCTCTTTTCTGAAGGGCGCATGGCGCGCCTCAGGCTAAAGAATCGACTGGTCCGAGCAGCGACCGCCGAAGGTGCCACGCCCGACGGTGAAGTCACGGACAACTTGATAGAGCTATATAAGGATCTTGCCGAGGGCGGTGTGGGATTGATCATCACGGGGCACATGGCCGTGGCGTCCGGAGGTAGGGCGTCGAAATTGCAGACGTGTATCTACGACGACAGGCACGTCCGGGGGATTGCGAAGCTCGCTGATGTGATTCATAAGGCCGGCGACGGGTGCAAGGTAGTCGCGCAGATCAATCACGCCGGCATGCAGGGAGTGGACGAACCGGTCGGACCTTCGGAGGCCCCGTCGCGCGGCGGGAGGAAGCTGAGGGTTCTTTCAACAGAAGAGGTCGGAGAACTAGCCGCGCAGTATGCTGACGCGGCACGACGGACGAAAGAGGCCGGGTTTGACGGCGTGGAAGTTCACGCCGCTCACGGCTACCTGTTGAGTTCGTTCCTGTCTCCCCGCACGAACAGACGAACCGATAAGTACGGAGGTTCGGTGCAGAAAAGGGCAACCGTAATCAAGGAAATCGTCGGTCTCGTGAGACGAAAGGTCGGCGACGATTTTCCGATACTCATAAAGATGAACTGTGTCTACCGCGGCTCGCGAAGCAGCGATGCAGAAGGTTTTGCGGGGATGGCGAAGGAGATCGAGAAGGCGCATGTTGACACTCTCGAGATAAGCGGGGCCAATCCGGTGAGAATGGGGATCGATAGCCCCGATAAAGAGTCATATTTCATGGAATCTGCTGAAAAACTGGATTTGAACATCCCGGTCATACTTACCGGTGGAAACAGGTCCGTGGAGCGTTTGGAGCAAGCGTTTCAACGGGGAAAGGTGGACTTTTTCGGTTTCGCACGGCCATTGATACGCGAGCCCGACCTGCCGAACCGGTGGCTGGAAGGGACGGGCGGCGATACGGCCAAATGCATTTCGTGCAACGGATGTCTTCGCCAATTGGCAGAGGGACCGATATACTGTGTGGTAGAAGCTGCGGCTGCTAGGGACCTCGCCGATAGCTAATTCAGAAGCGGTGCAAAATGCGATGAAAGGGGTGGGGAAATGAGAAGACGGTTTGTCTGGATGGTCGCTGCGTCCTTGATCGTGTCGTTCGTATTGGCCCTTGCGTCGGTCCGAGGTGCGTCCGAAGAGGATTGGTCCGCCAAGATTGACCAGCTTCGACGGGAGGTCGGTGTCGTTCCGACAAACGCACAGAACTGTCGTGAACGGGGCCATGTTCTACACGAATGGATGGGACGGATCGAGAGAACGGGTGTGTTCCTCCCGCCGGACGGGCCGACTGTGGCGTTTCGCGCGACCGGCTATCCCGAAGAGGCTGCAGGAGCTTTGTTCGGAAGGGTCGACCAGTTGATGGAGGCGTTGGCTCTTCAGGAAAAGGGCCAGTCTGCCTTGGGTTATGTTTCGATCGCGCCGGACGATCCTGTGCGTATGCTGTCCTGGGGAACGTGGGAGCTGCGCGTCAAGATCGGCTCGACGCCTATCCCCGCAGGTGGGGTTTTGCTCATCGGCCAGCAGTTCCAGTCCACATGGGGTCTCCTTCAGTGCAGACGGCCCGCCTCGCCCAATTACGTGACCGCGCGCACGACCGGCAACGCGAAACTCAGCGCAGAGTCGATAGCTATTGGCGGCGTTTACGGCAGACTCAGCGCCGTTGCAAGACGCCCCGGGTTCCGGGTTGTCGAGGGCGAGTTGCGCGAGGGTGACGAGGTCGTCTTTACATTGGGTGACACTTCCAAGGGCAGCCCCGGCAGCCGGGTGCAGACCTTTACGAACGATCGCGTCCCGTTTCTCGTGATGGCGGACTACAAGGGAGACAGGAACTATGTTCCGTTAGGCGCGGCCTATCTGAAGGTGATCGGCGGGGACGCGGACCGCCTCAGCGGTGTCGTACCGTCCATCGCAGGCCCTGGAGAAAAGGTAGCGCTCCGCCTGCGCGTAGAGGACGTCATGAAGAACCCGGCACACGGTTACCAAGGCGAGATAACTGTCCGGCTGGGAGACCGGGTGGTAGCGAAAGTGCCGGTTAAGGGACCGTCAGGCGAAGCTGAAGTCGTCCTTCCCGAGAAAGAGGGCATGTACACGTTCGACCTCAGCGCCACGCAGGATCTCCGAGGGGAGACCAACCCGGTGTGGGTGCGGTCCGGCGAGACACCTGGCCTGTTCTGGGGAGAGTTGCACGGTCATTGCGGCATGACGGACGGTATCGGGTCGGTTAAGAACTATTTTGCATTCGCACGCGATTTCGCATATCTCGACTTCGTGACGTTGAGCGATCACGATCTCTGGCTGACGGTACCGGAATGGGAGCACATGCGCGACGTGTCTATTCAGTTCAACGAACCCGGTCGTTTGATCACGTACATGGGCTACGAATGGACGCGCCACTTCCGATTCGGAGGCCATCACAACGTGTACTTCCGCGACCACCACGGAAAGTATTACGGTATTCGTACCGCCCGCTCGCCTCAAGAGCTTTATGCCAAGCTTGCGACGGATAACGGTGCCGAGAACGTCCTGGTAATCCCGCACGCGCACAACCCGGGCGATTGGCGCGCCCACGACGTTGCGGTTCAGCGGCTCGTCGAGATCATGAGCAAACACGGCAGCTTCGAGTATTTCGGCAGGCGGTTCCTGGACAACGGTTACCGGCTGGGTTTCATCGCCGGCAGCGACGACCATCTCGGCCATCCCGGGTACGCGCCGAAATCGTATTGCGAGGGCGGGTTGACCGCCGTCTGGGCCGAGCGTAAGGAACGCAACACGATTTACGATGCCATGCGCGACCGGAGCGCGTACGCCACAACCGGCCCACGGATCATCCTGGATTTCTCGATGAACGACGTGCCGATGGGCGGTGTTGTCGAGGATATTTCCGCTCCCCGCAAGTATAGCGTTCGGGTTATTGGAACCGCACCGCTTCTCTGTGTTGACTTAATGGGTCGCGGCGGGATCCAGAGGTCGTGGAAGATCGGCGCCGCACCGTCCGATAGCCGCCGGTTGCGCGTCGCATTCCATTCCAAGACGGAAACGCCACTTGAAGACGGAATCGTGCGGCCTCTAGGCGGGGAACGGTGGCAGGGTCAGGTGGAGTTTGTCGGGGCGGAACCCGCGCGCGTCACACCTTTCGGGCTTGAAAGAGGAGCGCTCGCTGACACAATTTCGCGGGAGGAAGGCAGCTCTTTGGTTACCGTGGCCTGCTTGACCCGGGGCGATGAAGACGGCTTCGTCGCGGAGCTGGGAAATGCTGCCGCGGGCAAGCTGGTCTTTCGATTCGGGGACGACCAGATAGAGGTAGGTCTCGCCGACATCTCTGCGGAGGGCAAGACGCTGTCCGTTGGCGAGGTCAGGAACATCCGTCTCGATTGGCTTGCGCCCGAACCGCCGCGCGAGACCACCCTGGACTGGCAGGAGCCGACTCCGGCCGAACAGGGCGCGTACGAGTACATCCGGGTAACTCAGGTGGACGGCCAGATGGCGTGGTCGAGCCCGATCTGGTTCGGGGCCGAGTAACGCGCCAAAGGGACCCCATGTTTCCAACTGTCTCTCTTGTTCCTGAGTTCGCGCCTTTCTTTCCTGCCGAATTCTGCTCGGATCACACGGCCTCGACGGCGGTCAGGGCTTTAGCAAGGCCGCGGGCTATTGGCTCGAGAAGTTCCGGGGCCGTCTGTTCGGGACCGTCAACGACGGTGTGGAAGTACCGGTTGCCGCCGAAAAACCCAAACGACTTGTACCCGCGTTCCATGTAAGCCTGAAGTTCACCGCCGGGTAGAACCGTCCGCGGCTTGAGATCCTGAACATGGGCGAACGCTTCCTCAAGAATCGGCACGAACTCCGGCGACGACACGAAGTTGGTGATGCCTCCTTGGCGGACCGTCTTCTTCAACCCTTCGGATGTCTCTTCCCAATGCCAGTTGGCGATTCCGGACCCCAGGTGGAGCCAGCATTTCACTTTGTCCGGAGGCGGTACCACCTGCTCGACCAGAGGGTAGACACCGAGACCCATCAGCTCGTGACCCGAGTTCGCAGAGAAGAGGTACCGGGTCTTGAGTTCGCGTTGACCTGCCCACCGGGCCAGACCCAGCAGGAGCGCCACACCCGGCCCTCGCTCGCCGCCGCAAAAGGATAGGCCGCTGCTCGGCGTGGTGACAATGATCAGATCTTTGCCCTCCCCTATCCTTCCGATAACGTCGTTGGCTGTGCTGTTCGGACGGTCGTCACCGTCGACAAGCACGGAGGCCGCCGCTCCACTTTTGGCCGAAGTCATAAGCGCATCCTTGTGCTTCATCGCAACGCCGACGAGAGGAATGGAGCACCAGGGACCATCGTTCCACGGTTTGCCGGCACTCCGTCCCGCCAGTTCCCCCGACTCGTGTCTGACTAGCACAACTGCCGCCAGTGCACCCGCTTTCCCCGCCTCGTCAATTCGCTTTTTCATCTTCGCCGGGATCCTGGCCCTGCGCGCGTCGCTCTCTGTCAACCAGACCTTGCCTTTCAGAGCGCCGAGCGACGCGCCCTCGGGTAGTGTCGCGAGGGGGCCTTTAACCGGCGCAGGCCCCGTCGCGGTCGGAAACCACTCAGGGTAGCCTTGATACTTGACTCCGTCAACTTCCACCCAGCATGCTTTCATGTCGAACAACCGCAGAGGAAACGGAAGGTACTCAGCCTGAAGCCCGGCTTTTCTCATTTCATCGAGCAACCAGGCAGAGGTTGCCAGATCGACTTTCGTCCCGGTTCGGTGCTCGCCGAGGCTCACGTAATGGACGACGTCCTTATACAGACGTTCCCCTGAAAGCGGATCTTCGCCACCCGCCCCTTCAGCGGACGCTGCCCTGAAATACGCGGCCCCCACGAGAACGCCGCCTAGCTGGAGTATTTCGCGGCGACTTACGGTTTTTCCGTTAGCTGACTGCTGCCCGTTTCCAGTCTCCATCGCTATGCCTCCGTCTAAGCACTGCTCGCGCCCAGGCCAAGATAATCCGTCGCGTTCTTTGAGAAATAGAGTTCGAGTTCTTCGTCACTGAACGTTACACCGTACTGCTCTGCTCTTTCGACCGTCACCTCAATCCATTCCTTCTCCGAATACAACATCACAAACACAGGGTAGTCGCTGCCGAACATCACACGCGTGCGCGCATCGCAGTCGAGCGCGCGCCGAACGTGTTGCAAGTATTTTCGGATGCCTTCCTCGTCGCGGCGCTGCCAGTCGTCCATGTCGATATAAACGTTCTCATACCGTTCGGCCAGGGCAAGCGCATCGTCGGGGAAAGAGGTCTGGGCAATGCCTCGCCTCTCCTCGTCCGGACGGGGTCGTCCTGCACCGCCGAGACAGATCTTCAGTTGCGGGAAATCCTTTGCCACCTGCTCGAACACCCCCGGCGCACAATGCTCGAATCGGCCCTCGCAGTTGTTCAAGAAGGGCACGCCAAGTTCCACGCATTTCTCGTAATAGGGGTAGCACAGCTCCCGGTCGTTGGGGAAGACTTCCCACTGTTGCGTGACCCATTCGCCCATACCGGCGAAGCCGTAATCCTTGATCGCGCTCTCGAACAGCTTCACGCCCTCTTTCCCCCGGGACGGATCGACTCCGGCGAAAGTGATGAAGCGGCCGGGATGTCGCTGCCGCATGGCTGCAACGTCTTCCAGGACTTTTTCGTACGGCACCTTATACTGCCGCCCGAAATCGCCGGGCTGAAACGCATGATCGATCATCAGCAACACCGTTAAGTCTAGGCCTGCCTCGTCCATCTCTGCGAGAAAGATTCTGGCGTGATCTTCAAGCGTGCTGGCCTCGTTGTATCGGACAGCCCGCTCCCGGGCAAGTTCCGCATCCTCGGGCGACAGATCTATTCCGCGCTTTTTGGCGTACGCAACTATCGCGTTGGCGGTGATATCTTTCGGATCGTATCGCGCCGGTGGTCTCTTGAGCCAGCCCGAATCCGGCAGATGCGCGTGGGCATTGATGGTCGTGCCGCGAGTTTTCTTCTTAAGCAAGCTTCCTGCAGGCGCTACTTCCCGCGCCTGCAAAAACCGAGACGCACAAAAAGCGTTGCCCAGAAATGCCGCGCCCCCAGCCGCTAGTCCTGAAAGCAACATCTTGCGCCGCGTCAGACCCTTACCCATCTCGGAAACACCTCCTCTTTCCATCATCCCACCTCCCCCTTTTCGTGCTCTGACCCGCGAGCACATCGATCCAGCGACACGACTGCTGCCGACAGGTTCCCAATCCACTACCCGATGGATGTCTACAGTTGTCCCGTTCTGCGAGGAGGTTAACCTCCTGTGCATTACGGTGTCGTGAACTTGAACTCCACGCCTGCTGCCCAGTAACCGTTCCACATCCATGCCGACGGCGGAGTAATAGGGAATTTCCCAGGATACTTCACGAACTCGACGTGCCCGTCCATCCAAAGCACATTCGCACCGCCGGGAACGTGATTGAACCTGGCTATCCCGCCTTGTTCCGGGCGTAAGCTACCGTCAGTAACAGCATCTTCCATAACAGGCACACTACTCTGTGCCATGGCGCTGGCCGCAGGGTTGTTAATATCGGTGATCATGAATCTCTCGATCCCCTCGCGGAGACGGTATAACGTGTTGCCCTGGCCGCCGGAACCGGTTGGCTCGATTCCAGGGAATCGGCTCTGAAAATTGGTCCATCCGCCCGGTGGGGTGCTGCCGAACGTCAAGTCCCGGTCGGCGAGGTCGCCGGTCATACCCCCCTCTTCAGTAGCCCACCATACACCTGCGGAGTCGGAGTCTTGGGTGGTGGCCCAGGCTGAGTAGTTGTACGACGAGAATCCGCCTACCAGACCGCTGTTGACCAGATCGGCAAGGTTGTACAAGGTGAAAGGACTAGTGAAGTTGGTGCATGTTACGCTTTGCCCGCCCTGGAGCAGCGCCACGGCATCAAGCAGCCCGTTACCTGTGGCAGACGATGGACACACGAGTACTTTCAAGTCACTGAGGTACTCGGGATAGGCCGCCTGCACCATTAGCTGTTGCCTGAGCAGCTGATCCTGGACAGAGAGAACGCTCGCCGGCGGGAACCGCCCGTTCCACTCATTCCCGTACATCTTGAAGACAAGCCCCATCTGCTTAAGATTGTTCGCACAAGATGCTCGACGGGCCGCTTCGCGTGCTCTCGCCAAGGCGGGCAGCAAAATCGCCGCCAGTATGCCGATGATCGCTATGACCACCAGCAGCTCAATTAGCGTAAATCCTTTCTTGTCGGCCTTCATTTCTGTCCCCCCTCATGCTACGATTAGGATCCCACGATCCTCCACATTACCTCGTCCCCCGATAGACCGGCCTTTTCTCACCTCCTTTCTCTGTTTAAGCCCACGATTTCTCATGTCTCTATTGTTAACACGAACGTCGCCGAGCTGGCTTCGTAATCGATAGTGTCACCCCGTCTGCCCTACCTTCTCTCAGTGGACGCAAGATAGAGTTCGCCGTCCTCCAAACGCACTTTCGATACCATCGCATCGAGTTTCTTCCGGACGCGCTGCCGCTCCAGCCACCATTTGCGCGCGCGGAACTGCTCCCTGACTATATCGAGTAACCCCAACAGCTCCAGCAGTTCTGTGTTGTCGAGTGCATCCATCTCTTCTGAGAGCATCCTGCAATAGTCTTGTTCCGCACGATAATGCACGTGCTTACCGGTAGATGTCATGCGCAACGAGTAGGCGCGTTTGTCGTCAGCAACCGGCCTGCGTTCAATCAGACCTGCCTTCTCCATGCGGTCGACAAGCGTCGAGGTACTGGCCGGTTTCACTGCCAGCATGTGGCTCAATTCCTTCTGTGTCAGACCACGCTCATCGGCGTCGTATTTCAGCACTTGCAGAACGTTGAATTGGACGTCAGTCAACCCATGCGGTCGAAGCAGGCCTCGCGATGCCCTTTTCAACGCCGCACCGGTGTACACGATATTGAGCGCGACAGCTTCACCCACTATGCCGATTCGACGCTTCAGGCCAAGCTCTTCCTCGATGCTCCTGATGTCCTGCGGCCGATGGTCGCTGCACTGACGCCAAGAATCTATGTTGCGAAGGCACGCACGAAGTCGCTCGAGCAGACGCATCAATGCATTCGACTCGCTCTCAGTAAAGACGGCGGTATCCTCATTCAGCGCGGCGTAGAAGTCCCGCTTAGCTCGTTCGTGTATTTCAATGCCCTCTGGTGTGCGACGCAGCGCATAGAGCCGTCGGTTGTGCGAAAGCGGGATCCGTTCAATTAAGTCACGCTTCTCCATTCGGGCGAGAAGAGAGGAGAGATTCGTCGAATTCACCACCAGCATTGACCGAAGCTGTGCCTGGGTTAATAACCCGTCAAAGTCCGCATCGAACTCGAGCAACTGAAGAACGTTGAATTGGACATCCGTCAAACCGTGCCGACGCAACAGAGCGCTGTAGGCTTTCCTGATGAAGTTTGACGTGTAGAGGACGCTGGACAGCGCTTCATCGCGCTTCGATTCTATCGGCCGCTTTAACCCTAACTCGTCGGCGATACGCACTGCACCAACTCCATTTGCCGCGACATGATTACTTTATAGCAATAATTAGTATAAATTATTGGGCCGTTTTTGTCAAGAGGAAAAGCCGTATCGAGGCACTTGCGCTGCGCGGGTCTTTCAGGGCTGGTGAGGCGCGCAAATGCCTGAGTGGGCTGAGAGGCAGATTCGAGCCGGCCTAGTTCTGTTCTGACTGCGGTTCGCCGGCGTGCGCGTTCAAGCCGCATACCGAAGCCCAACCCAGATCGGAACAGAAGACGCGGAGTCTGTGGCTGGTCCCGGAAAGCGCGCATGCACCATATCGCGCCGCGTCAATCACTCTCTGGTTGGGAAAGGACCCGATCTTACCACCGCGATCACCACGTGCGCTTTATACCCCACCCGGCTTATCGGCTACAAGGAGGATAAACCAGAGGCGTTAACGAAGCATCGATGTTCTTCAACAAGGCACGTGATGAGTGCAGAGTAAGGATATATGCTCCCAAATTGCATCAGTAGTGCGGCCGGGGGGGGATACGACGGGCCCTTTCCGGCCTTGAAGAGCGTCACAAGGCCGCTGTATGAGTAAGACAGGTGTTGACAGCATAGGGAAGAAGGACTAGGATTGTTGAAGAGGAGTCTGTCAAGGTCGCGGACAGGTCCACATGGGGAATCTCGCCCAGAATCATGTTTGTATTCGAAACAGAGAAAGACCTAGAATGCCGAGCCAGCCGACGCATGTGTAGGCATGGCTTGGAGCTTCTCGGGTGACGACGGGGACGGCGAACGTTGTGGACAGAATTCGCTGCGTCCAAGTAGGGGGATGGTCTTGAAGCTGGTCTGGGGTACCCTTCTGATCAGTATTGTCGGCACGTGGATATCGGTTGCGGGCGGCTCAGCCCAGGGTGCCGAAGTCGCCTGCGTTTCCGGTATTTCTTACACAGAGCCTGTTTCGGGAATTCCGGCCGAACGTTTCACGCTCGACGTATACAGGGATCCGTCAACCTCGGGACGGCCTGTAATTCTCTACTTCCACGGCGGCGGATTTGACCGGGGCGGGAAAGAGAGTGTGGGCTCGAAGCCCAAAGCATTTGTATCCGCCGGCTATGTCTTTGTTGCCGCCAATCGCCGATACGCGGTGATGCCGGGCCCCGGAAATGGATTCACAGACTCGGCGGCGGCTCTGGCCTGGGTCGTCGATCATGTGGGCGACCACGGCGGGGATCCGGCGAACCTGTTTCTCATGGGGCATTCGGCCGGCGCTGGCATTGCCGCCCTGATTGCCACCGATGCGAATTATCTTGCTGCTCACGGATTGAAGTTGACCGCCGTTCGGGGTGTGGTATGCGTCGATACCGCCAGCTATGACAAGCTTGCGCAAGTGGACCGCGCGCCACATTCCACTGCCGTCAAGATGTATCGCG
>Ga0180437_10004165_pt1 | contig 20807 bp, 11 predicted proteins | sample SS_ome_4_FD_132410 | JGI IMG/M metagenome (GOLD analysis project Ga0180437, IMG submission 132410) | Hypersaline lake sediment archaeal communities from the Salton Sea, California, USA - SS_3_D_1 metaG | ecosystem: Environmental > Aquatic > Non-marine Saline and Alkaline > Hypersaline >... | reverse complement strand
AGGGTGTGTACCCAGGAGTTGATCTCGGACTCTTTGATGTCAGCTATCAGATTGAGCTTGTCCAAGGTTTGCTGTTGGTCACTTTGCAAGTCCACAAGCACTGCGCTAACGCCGTTGCCGACTGTGGGCAGCAGGGCTATCGCGAGAAAAGCGATGACCAGACGGACGCGGATGGTGCCGGCGTGGAATGCCCGGCCGATCAGCCAGAGGGCTACCAGTACCAGCAGGCCGGTTATGCCCAGGTCCAAGAAGTATACCCCCGTTGATTCTGAAACGGCGTTGTGGCGAGGCAATGGTTGGAGCTGGTTGATCAGGAAAAGGAGGCCCAGATACAATCCGGCTGCGATGATCCAGGTTTTCCATTTCCGCGGGAGGGTGATTCTGCCGACGAGGAAGATCAGCAGCACGCCGCCCACGGCGTTGTACAGAGTCTCGTCCGTCCAGGCCAGCTCGCTTATGCCGTAGGAGATCACGAGCGTGGCCAGCAACCAATATCCAGCGGCGTCGAGTTTCCCGCGGTGGACCGACCAGTATGCCAACGCCAGGCAGACGAGGCCGAGAACGAGGCCTGCTCCATCAACCAGTGTCTGCCATATTCCAGTTCTGAGGTAGAAGAACACATAGATCGCCATGGTGCCGACAGAGATGGCGGTTCCAATGCGTATCACCCGTCCAACGAGCGCAGCGCGGTGTTCTTGGTCGCTATGTGTAGCGGTTGTCCGTCGGCTCTGCTTTTCTTCCTCCACAGGGGGCGGTGCCGGCGTGGTTGCTTTTGTTTCCTCAGACATAACTGCCTCCAGTTCGGGGGACACTCTCGGTGCGGGTCCCCCCGTCCTGTTTTTCTTCTGCTTTCCTGGGTTCGGTATCTGGCCGGGCGACCAGCCGGACCACCACTTCGGGCAGGTCCAGGGCCTGGCGCACTTCTCGGGCACCGGTCTTGAGGATGGTTTCTATGTCCAGTGTCTCTCGCACCCGGTCCGTGACTTCGCCGATCAGTCGCTCACGGGCGGCCCGGCGCTGGGCGTCCTGGTAGAGCCTGGCGCCCTCCAAGGCTACGCTCAACTGGTCGGTCAGCGTCTGGGTCAGGGCAAGCTCCTCGTCCGTCCACTGATCGGCATCGTCGGGCTTGCGGAGTCTTACAGCCCCTACGACGTGGTCGCGGATCTTGACCGGCAGGACTACGGTGGGTCCACTGTCTCGAACGATTTCCCCTGTTTGGGTGACCCGCACCATATCCGGTTGCCAGGGATTTTCGACCGGGTAGATGCCCTGTTCATTGGAGAGAACGCCCAGGTCAGGTCGAGCACGGACCGCCTCTCCCCACGCTTCTCGGACGATTTCTCCGTAAGCTCGCCGCTCTGCTTCCAGCCTCTCCTGGGCCTGCTGGAAGAGACGGGTGTTGCTGATAGCCATAGCTACCTGATCGGCCAGGGTCTGCAATACGGCGACGTCTTCCTGGCTGAAGGCGGCCGGTTGGGTGCTCTGCACGTCCAGGGCGCCAATGATCTCTCCTCGCGCCTGCAGCGGGAGAGCCATCTCGGAGCGGGTGTCGGGGAGGTCGGGGTTGTCGAAGAAGACGGCGTCTTTCCCCACGTCGAGGGCGATGCGGGACCGCCCCTGTGCGGTGACAAAGCCGACGATGCCCTCGGTGCCGACCCGCAGCCGGTGCTCCCGCGCGAGCATGCGCCGGCCGCCCTCGCTGGATGCGGCGTGCAGCACAGCCCACTCACCCATGGAATCCAACAGGAAGATGCCGGTATGGTAGAAGCCAAACCGGTCGCTGACCAGGGCCGCAGTTCGGGATAGCAGTTCCTGCAGATCCAAGACCGAGGCAGCGCCCCGCGCCACCTCGGCGGTTGCCTCGAGGTAGCGGGCGCGACGCATCAGGTCTTGTGTTCGCGCCTCTACGGTCTGCTCCAGGTGTGCCCTCTGCTGCTCCAGCTCGGCCGCGTAGCGGTGGGCACGTCCGAATCCTTCGTTGATGTTGCGCACGGCGGAGCGCAGGAGGAGGGTCATCAGGCCCAGGACGATGGTCAGAGTGAATGCGTCGACAGGACCTGTGGAGGGTCGGAAGATGGGAACGAAAACGCCGCTAGTTTCGGCATAGAACATCCCCAGTATGGCGAGTATGCTGAGCAGCCCGAAGGTGGCGGCGGCGCGCGCGCCCAGCAGAAGGCCGGCGACGGCGACGACGAGGAAGTAGGTGGTGACGCTGGGGTCGCGCACGCCCTCGGCACTGTAGATCAAAAATGTGCTCCCGACCCACAGCATGATGGAAAGAAGTAGGCTGACCAGCCGGATCTTGCCGCGGTGTATCAGTGCGCGCAGACCAACTATCAGCAGGACCAGGAATAGGCCAAAGAGGGTGTCTAGGAGAATCTCGTTCGGCTCGATCCAGTACATGGCTATGGTGCCGACCACTGTGGCCACGAGGAGGGTCATCAGTACGACATTGAGCAGGTTGGCGGCACGTGTTTTTTCCTCGTCATTCTCGAAGACGGGGGCTGCAAATGTTTTTTCCTCGCGTCCCGCGTTGCCTTCCCTTTTGTCAAGGAGTTGTTTGATCCGGGTGAACATCCTCATTTGCTCTCACTCCCTGGCCCTATGCGCACTTCGGCCTCCGCCAGGCCCAATGTCTGGCGCAGTTCGCGCACGGCGGTCCGCAGGACGGTGTCCACGTTGAGCGTCGCGCGCAGCCGGTCGGTGACTTCGCCGATCAGTCGCTCGCGGACGGCACGGCGCTGCGAGTCCTGGTAGAGCCGGGCGCTTTCCAATGCGATACCCAATTGTTCGGTCAGTGTCTCCAGCAGTGCAATCTCTTCCGGCTGCCACTCATCTGTGCCTTCGGGTTTGTAGGCGTCCAGAACACCGATAACCTGGTTGCGGACCTTGATGGGGGTGGTCAGGGAGGCGGGCAGGGATGCCCGCGGTCCAGCCCTTCCCAGAACTGTGGAATCGTTCTTGTGTGCTTGATTCAGTTCCTCGCGCCAGTGACTGTCCTGGCTGTCGCGGCTATCGCGGCGATCGCGGCTATCGCAGCGATAGCTGGGCAGGATTCCCTGCGGGTCGTAGCGCTCTTGCAGGTCGGGCCGCGTGCGACTCAGTTTCCTCCAGGCTTCCCGGCTCAACAGGCCATAGGCGCGCCGCTCGGCCTCGAGGCTCTCCTGCGCCTGTTGGAAGAAACGGGTGTTGCTGATGGCCAGGGCAACCTGGTCGGCCAGGGTCTGCAAGACGGCGATGTCTTCCTCGCTGAAGGCGGCCGGTTCGGTGCTCTGCACGTCCAGGGCGCCGATGATGGGCATTGTTCCGACGCCGGGCATCGTTCCGATGCCGGGCATCGTTCCGATGCCTGGGCTGCGCACCCGCAGCGGGAGGGCCATTTCGGAGCGGGTGTCGGGGAGGTCGGGGTTGTCGAAGAAGACGGCGTCTTCTCCTACGTCGAGGGCGATACGGGGCTGGCCCTGTCCGGTGACGAAGCCGACGATGCCCTCGGCGCCGACCCGCAGCCGGTGTCCCCGCGCCAGCATCCGCTGCCCGCCCTCTGACGAGGCGGCGTGCAAGACGGCATTTGTTCCACTCTCGTCCAACAGGAAGATACCGGCGTGGTAGTACCCAAAATAGTTGGAGATGAGGTGGACGGTATTCTCAATGAGGGTGCTCACGTTCTGGATCGCGGCTGCCTCGCGGGCGACTTGCGCGGCTGCCTCCAACTGAGCACTCTTGCGAGCCAGCTCGGCGGTGCGCTGCGCTACTTGGTCCTCAAGCGTGGCTTGATGGGCCGCTAACTCCTGGGCCAGTTTGCGACTGCGGGTCAGGGCGCCGGCCAGACGAGGCATCAGAACGTTGAGAGAGAGCGTCAGCATGACGCCCAGCATGATGAGGCTGATGACGCTGTTCAACCACCAGGTCCAATCGGTGGTGACGTCCTGTAGCTCGACGGAGGGGACGAGGCGACTGGTGGAATAGCCCCAACCGAAGGCAGATAGGGTCAACGTGGCAAGGATCGTAACGATGATGCTCTGACGCCGTCCCAAGAATATGGCCGCTATGAGCGGGACGGTCACCAGATAAGTCCTACCCTCTCCGCTCAACCCTCCGTCCATGAGTTCGATCACGCTCATGCCGTAGATGATGGTCAGGAGCGCCCATGCCTGCACCTCGTAGGACACGCGTCGCCAGAATGTAACGACCAGAAGGCTGCCGTACACGACCAGGTAGAGGGGGATCAGCCACGTGTCCTGGGTCTTGTAGGCGCTATAGGCGCCGGGTACGATGGCGACGGTGGCGAGGATGGACAGGACGCGAAGGACGCTCCGAAGGATCTGCTGTCGCCAGGTGCGTATGTCTTCCGTGGAGGAGGGGTCTTGTTGAATGGCGAGTCCGTCACTCATATGGCTCTCCTAACTAAGGGTGTTGCGTGTTGCGTGTTGTGTTCATGGCGCGCCATCAGAATGGCCCTCTAGAAGGTATGGCTCGCCGGTGTCCTTTGCTCCGTTGTTGTCATAGCCCAGTCGCACGTCGATGGCTGCGAGCCCCAGGCGACGGCCGATCTCGCGCACGGCGGTCTTGAGCACGGTCTCAATGTCAAGCGAGGCGCGCATCTGGGCGGTGATGTCAGCGGTCAAGCGCTCACGAGCAGCGCGGCGTTGGGTCTCATTGAGCAGGCGCAGGTTCTCGGCGGCCAGGGCAAACTGTTCGCTGATGGCTTGTGCGAGGGCGAGGTCCTCGGCGCTCCACTCTGGTTTCCCGGGTTCGGCTTCGACGCCCAGGGCACCGATGGGTTGACCGCGCAGGGTGATGGGGACTACGAGGGAGGAGGTGCCCGTGTCAGGGTCGTCACTCCAGAGCAACGGTCTGTGGTCGGTCATCGCCCGGTGTACCTGAGGCAATATTTGGTCGCCCAGCGGTTCTACGGTGCTTCCCTTCCCTTCGTCTTGGCTAGCTGCTGGGTTGGATTGTTTGTAGCCGCTGATGGCGGTGGTGGAGATGTACTCGGCCCAACCCTGGTGCAGGTAGCGGCGATGGGTGGCCTCCATCTTGTCCAGGGCGGCTTGCGCGTCGGCATAGAGGTGGGCGTTGTCCAGGGCTACGGCTACCTGGTCGGCGACGATTTGCAGGACGGCGATATCGGTCTCGTCGAAGGCGGCCTCCTCAGTGCTCTGCACGGTCATGGCCCCAATGACCTGTCCTCGCGAGCGGAGGGGCAGGGCCATTTCCGAACGGGTCTGCGGCAGGAGGGGGTTGTCGAAACGAACGGCTTCCTGGCCGACGTCGAGGGCGATGCGAGGCTCGGCTTTGGCGGTGCACTGGCCGATCATGGACCGGCCACCGACTTCTAGCCGGTGTCCTTGGGCGAGCATCGTGCGACCAGCGTCGCCGGTGCCCGCGCGAAGGACGGCGAACCGGTGCTCTTGATCGACCAAGAACAGCCCGACGTAGTATAGGTTGAAGCGCTCGCGGGTCAGGTTCACTATCTGTGGCAGAAGTTCGTCGGGGTCGAGAGTCGAGGTGGCAGCGCGAGCGACCTGGGCGGCGGTCTCGAGAGCACGAGTGCGCTCGGTGACGCGATGCTCAAGGGTCATGATAGCGTCGCGCAATTGGGCGGTCATGGTGTTGAAGGCCTGAGCCAAAAGGCCGATTTCGTCCATTTGATGTACAGGTGCTGTGCGCTCCAGGTCTCCTGCGGCGATCTCGGCGGCTGCGCCGGTCAGCTCGACGATGGGTTGTACAAGCCGGTGGGTGAGGGAGAGGATGACGGCGGAGGCAAAGACGACGGCGGCAGCGGTGATGCCCAACATCGTGAAGACCTGGCGGGCGGCTGCCGCCATGGTCACGGCCTGGCTCTGCTCAATGAGGAGGGCGACGCGCAGGTTGGGCAGCCAGCGGAAGGCGCCGATCACCCTTTCGCCGCGGTAGTTGAGGTACTGTTCTACGCCGTCCTTTCCGCTCAACGCTGTCCGGACACCGGTGCTGGTCACGGTTTTGACGGTTTCGAGGGAGGTGGTGCGACTGCCAGCGAGGTAGAAGCGCTCTTTACTGACCAGGTAGGTCTCGCCTGTGGTCCCGAGGCCGATTCTGGCCTGAACCAGGGTGCCCAGGTCGGCCAGGTTGGCGCGACCGACGAGGACGGCCTGCAAATGGCCGTTGGTGTCTTGTGCAGAGCCGCGTTGCTTCCCTTCATATAGGAATGGTCGGGCGATGAGGATGGTGGGCGCGTTGATGGCGGGGTCGAGGATGGGCGGCTGCAAGAATAGGCCCTCTTTTCCTTTGCGGAAGTAGGTCTCTTCGGCATGGGGTTGGCCTTCTGCGCTGACTTCGGTAGAGACGACGATCACACCGGTTTCGGCGTCGAGGAGGGAGAGCTCGACAAAGGCTACCTTTTTCCGCAGGAAGGATCTGAGGCGGACGGCGGTCTCAGAGTATGCGGCCAGCCGCTCGGGGCTTCCTTCTGGGTTCTGGAGCATCGTGTGGAGAGACTCCTGGAGCGCAGTTTCGTCGGCCAGGACGGCCAGGTCGCTCTCCCGTTCTTCGACCCAACGGTCGATCTCTCGCTGCTTGAGGTCTGCGGCGGCGGATAGTTGGTCGTGGGTGCTCTGCAACTCGGCGCGATAGCCCAAGATAGCGCCGACCAGACCGATGACGAGGGACGGCAAAAGGACCAGGGTCAGGCTGAAGACGAGAAGGGTGCGGCGGATACTTGACCGTCGTGCTGGGATGGTGAAGGACGTGCTCATAGCGTTTCTATCTCCTTTTCCTGCGACGAGTGTGCTGCTCGCCGCGCCGCCAGGCGCTATGGCTGAAGCAGGACAAGGTCTCCCTCCTCAGTAACGACGTATGCAACGATGCCGATGCCCTGCCGGTCTCCTTTTTCATCGTACCCGGCGATGGGGCCGGTGATGCCGGGGAAGTCTTTCAAGGTGTGGAGGAACTCTGCGAGGGCTGCAGGGTCGGTAGATTGGGTCTCGGCGATGGCGTGCTCGATGAGCCGGAACGCGTCGGCAGCAGCCAGGGTCCAGGCGCTCATAGGTCGTTCGCCGTACGTCTCTTCGTAGGCCGCGACGAATTCGCGCGTCTCCGGGTAGTGGAGGTCCTCGATCAGTGCAGCGGATGTAACGAGGGCGCCGCGGGCGGCCTGTGTTCCGGCGATGGCGACGAATTCCGGGCTGTTGACGGCATCGCCACCGATGAACTGGATGTTCGCCAAACCGGTCTCTCTCATCTGCTTGAGCAGCAGGCCGGCCTCGGGGTAGTAGCCGGTGAAGTAGATGACGTCGGCGGCGGCGGTGTCGAGTTGCTGCAGGAGCGGGGTGAAGTCGCGCTGTCCCGGGGTGACGGCGGTGAACAGTACGACGGGATCCGTTTCGGATGCCGCATCCGAAACGGATGCTTGGACGTAGTGTTGGGTCCACTCCGCCAGTCCCTTGGCGTAGACGGTGTCGTCGTGCACGAGGGCGATGCGTTGTTTGCCGAGGGTATTGAGCATCAGTTCGGCGGCAAACTGGCCCTGGGCGTCGTCTCGGAAGCAGGTGCGGAGGAAGCACGAGTACCCCTTCTCCGTCAGCCGGATGGCGGTAGAGGAAGGTGTGACCTGCAAAATACCGGCGGTGTCGTACACTTCTGACGCAACCTCGGTGGCGTCCGAGTTGTAAGCTCCTATGACGGCTATGACGTTCTCTTCAGCCATGCGCCTGGCTACTCGGCGGGCTTCTTCGGGGTCGCCGCGGTCGTCCCCGACGACGATTTCAACGGGACGTCCATCGAGCAGTCCTCCTCTTGCGTTGACGTCGTCGGCGAGGAGCAGGACAGCCCGGCGGAAGCCCTCGCCTTCGTATGCCCACTCGCCGGTCATGGGGCCCTGCACGCCGATCTTGATGGGCTGCTCTTCGACCGGCCCGCAGGCGGTGATCAGGATAGAGCAAGCAAGTATGCTGACAATCAGTGCCTGGAGTGTTTTACGTTTCATTCGTTGCCTCCAATTGCGGGTCGGACAGCAATCCCGCCCTGGTCGGATGGCAAATCCGACCCCATTCCTTTGCCAGTGGGGTTCTCATGCTCGTGATGCACGGACTCTAGGGGCGCGCTCAACTGCACGAATGCGGTGGTCGCGCCCAGTGCAGCGGCTATTTCTTGAATTGCGGTTTGCATGAGGTCATCCATATCGGCCGCGCGTCGCAACTTGTCGGTGATTTCGCTCACCGACTGTTCGTGGAAGGCGCGGCGCTGTGTATCGCTATAGAGCCGGGCGCCTTCCAGGGCCTGGCCGACCTGGTCGGCCAGTGCTTCGATCAGTGCGATCTCTGCGGGGGTCCAGTCGCCGGCGTCGCCGGGTTTGTAGGTATCGAGCAGGCCGACAACGTGGCCGCGGGCCTTGACAGGCACAGCCAGGGGGTGCCTGGGCAGACTTGCTGGTCCAGATGGATCGTTTGTATTTTCGCGCAGCGCGGCATCTGCGCGTTGCGCGACGTCTCCGTCCTGGGAGATTGGTTCGTTCTGTGCGTTGTCCTGCAATGCGGACTGGATCTCGGATCGGCGCATGCCTCCGACTTGGGTAACGCCACGGGTGCTGCTGCGGTAGCCCAGGCCTGGTTGGACGCGGAGTAGTCTGGCCCAGGCTTCGCGGCTCAGTTCGCCGTAGGCTCTACGGGTGGCCTCCAGGGCGACCTGGGCTTCAGAGAAGAGGTGGGCGTTGTCGAGGGCGACTGCCACTTGGTCGGCCATGGCCTGCAAGACAACGGTTGTGTCCTGGTCGAACGCGGCGGGTTGATCGCTCTGGACGGACAGGGCGCCGAGAACCTGCCCACGGGAGCGCAGGGGCAAAGCGGCGGCGGGCCGCGGATGGCCCGTGAGCGGTTGGTCAGATCCTTGGGCGACGCGGGCACGGGAGTGACGGATGGACCAGCCGACAATGGAGTCGTCGTTCACTCTGAGCCGATGACCGGGTGCCAGCATAGCCTGTCCGGCCTCGCCGGTGGCGGCCTGCAAGACGGCCCACTCGCCGCCGGGCTCGCTCGGTGAGCCAGACTCGTCCACCAGGAACAGCCCGACGTAGTAGAGGCCGAAGCGGTCGCGGATGACTTCAACGACTTGGCGCATCAATCGGTCAGTCTCGAGGATCGAGGTGGCTGCCTGGGCAACCTCGGCGGCGGCCTCAAGTTGGGCGGATCTGCGCTCCAGGTCTTGGGCGTTGGCCTCAAGTAGGGCACGGCTGCTTTTCAGCTCGCGGTTGGTGTCGGCCAGGGCGCTGGCATTGCGACGGGACTCCCGGAGCGCGTTCTCAAGACTCGAGCTGGACAGCCAAGAGAGTGCGCCGAGTACTCCAATGGTGATGGCCACCATCGGATTGGGAGGTGGATAGTCAAACACGGCGCTGATAATATACAGCATAGCCACTTCCACAACTGCCACGGGGATACATAACCACGAAGGGGCAATTAGTGGAACTGTCGACACAGCGACTGCCATCGCAATGACCAACGGGCTTGTAGGGTCCCATTGGAAGATGGAGGGTGTGAGAAGCACTATGAATGCCACGAGAACATGGGGTGTCCAGCGGTGTCCGAGTCGTGTATACCAATAGAGCACGCCAAATATGACAAAGGCGATCATTTCCGCAGCCAGGAAATCGAGCCTGACGGTGCCGAAAACGATGTCTTTGAGCAGGGTCAGTAGGTTGGCGACGCTCATTACTGTGATGAGTATGTTGAGGCGCTGTCCCCTCTGAGCTATTAGCTCGTCGTCCGCTTGGACACTGAGGTACTGATTCAGGGTACTCCTCACGACAAAATCTCCTTGACTCAAACTGTCTTCTGTCCAAAAGCCATCGTCATGGCCAGGGCACTGCAGACTGCAGATTCCACCACGTTGACCGGGACGTATAGGCATTTGCCGATCCACATAGCTGGGATTTCACTTCTGCATGCAAGCAACCCTTCCCTGCCTCGTGCAAGGATTTCCTGGCTAACTGGTGACACGTGTCGATCGTATATGCTCAAAGCCTGGAGGCAGTAGGCCGTCTCCTCGGCTGTCGGCCTGTCGTAATAGCCCCAACAGCCGTCTCGTCGCTGCGTGTCGCAGATCCACTGCACGGCGCTTGTGGCCAGGTTGTCATCGATCCCAATCAGGGCGATCACGGCGTGGGCTGTGGCATAGAAAGGCGAGACGTGCCACTTGTCCATCCAGTAGCGGCCGTCCACCTGCACGTTGCGCAACCATTTCGCCACCTTCTTGGAGCGGTTTTCGTCTACCCCTTTGAGTGCCTCCAGGACGTGGATGTTCGTGCCTATGCTTGGGTTGCGCTCAAACGGGTAGCAGATGAAGTAGTCATCCCTCTCGAACTGATGGAAAGGACCAAGGTCGAGATCAAGACCGGCCAGTCTCAGAACTCTAAAGACCCTTGCAGAGTCGTCAGCATTTGGTACGGAATGGTTCGAAGAGTAGCCCATTCCTTCCCCCTTGTCCCACAATTCCTTCAGGTCTCTCACGTGTTGGATGATCTTCCCATCGCGTTTGATGCCAGCGAGGAACAGATTCCACAACGACCAGGCTGTCTCAAAGATATCGAACGGGAAGACCTGTGGAGCCTTGCCTCCATAGGATCTGGCAACATCAGCGATGTACCGGCGTGCCGCTGCGTTATCAGACCATTTGGTGAGAAGGTAAGCGGTGGCCGAAGGAGATACGGCGACACTGCCATCATTTTCCTGAATAGATCTCACCTCGTCTACGTCCAGGTCATCTCCCATAAACTCCAGGGAAAAGGCCAGCGTCGTATTTCGCGAACAGTGCATACCTGGTGGGATCTTAGCCATCTTCTCTTTCCGCATCTTCTCATATCGCTCAAATGGACGCAATGGAAGCGCAAGTTCCAGTGCTTGACATTTCTTGAGTAGGGTGGGCAAGATCACTTCAAAGCCAATCGTCTCGTGTTCTTGCTCCAGTTGATCGGCTTTCTTCCAGATGTATGTGATGGCCTTGTCGATGAGCCATTCATCTTGCCCATTCCCATCCCACTCGGCCAGAGCCAGGATGGCGACCAGGGTTGAGATCACTCGATCGTGGACGTATTCGATCTCTGCGCCCCAGCTCCCGTCCGAGTGTTGATTCTGTCTGAGCCAGGCAAGAGCCTCGGGAAAGGCGGACACGTCAGGATCGTGCTCCGCCGGAATCCGGGCCAGCCATGCTGTATCGTAAGCAGTTGGTTTCATCAGTCCGCTCTGTCCTACACCGATTTGGTTCACGTCGAAATACTCCAACTGTTCAAGTCTTGGAGAGCCCCCGCCCATTGCTGCTTCCTCCTGTTGTGTTGTTGTTCGGTCGGATAGCAAGTCCGACCTACTTCTGCTGAGTTGTTCTTTGGTCGGATAGCAAGTCCGACCTAATGTTGCATGGTGTCGGGCCGCAGACGGCCCGCAGGCGATTTGTTCCGTCAAGCCTCCTTTCGTGTCAGGTGTTTGCTGATAGCCATCTGGCGACGCCGTTCTGAGGCGGACAAGGGCCCGCTCCCCCAGCGCGCGAAGGCGTGGATGGACAATAGTTCTCCTGGGACGATGGCACTCAGCGGTGAGAGTATCTCGGACGTGGCGTCGATGGCAAACACCCGATCGGCGTCGATGGGTGCCCAGTCGTCGCGTGGCTGTTGTGTACACTGGGTCACGGCGATTGTGTGAGCGCCCATTTCCCGGCAAGCGGCTATGGTTTCGCGAGCCCGCTCCAAGCTTTGGCCGTGCGGCGCGATAAACCAAATCTGGGCGTCCTGGCCTGGCCCGAGGAGGAAGAATTGCTCGTGGGTGAACTCTTCCAGTTGGGCGGCATAGACCGGCCTCTGGGCTTGTTCGAAGAATTTGGCTTGGTAGAAGAGGGCCACGCCGTGGCTGGGGCCGGCACCGAGAAAATAGAAATCGGCTTCGTCGCTTACGCTCTCCAAGTATCGGTTGATGTCTGCGCTATGCTCCATCGCTCGGTCAATGGCGGTGGGCAGAGCGCGGATGTGCGTCTGGATTTCATCGATGGTCGTTTGTTCAAGTACTCCAATACGCCGACCAAGTTGGATGGCAATTAGAAGGAGCGCCGCGAGGCTGAAGCTGAAGTTACCCAGCATGAGTGCAACTTGATCTACCGGGTCGGAGCCCGACGGGTCGAGGTCGGTGGTCAAGCAGGGGAACTCTTGGGCCAGTGGGCTGTCCTTCTGGGCGGTGATGCCAAGCACGGCAACGCCAGCCTGGCGAGCTACCCTGCCGGCCTCGAGGGTGGCAGATACGTATCCCCCACTGGAAATCAGGATGACCAGGGAGCCGGATGGGAGCAGGGTGTAGCGAGCGAGTTCCATAGCGTCCAAGGCGGTGGTGGGAATGCGTGTTAGCTGTTCGAAGGCGAGGCGGGATGAGATAGCGGCGAAGTAGGAGTCTCCGCAGCCCGCCAGGTAGATGGGAGGACAGGAAGTAGGACGCGGATCCCAGGGCGGTAGCGGATTGGCACTGCCGCTGATTTGCTTCTGCACGCGCTCAATGAGTTGCGCGACCAGTTCTCCCTGGCGGTTCAGCCCGGCCAGGGCTATGTCGACGAGTTGGGCCCGTGGAGTTTGGAGTAGTTGTTGGTAGATGTCGGTAGGCATTAGTTCTCCATCAGTATCTGCCCCACGGTTTGGTGGGCCAGGCTTCTGAACATTCCCCAGGCGACCAGGTCGTGGAATTGGTCGCTTGAGCCTGATAGGCCGCGCCACTGCCGGGCAATGGTCAGGAGTTCGGCAGGGGATACAGTTTTGAAGTCCAGGATCTTTTCCCTGCAGTTCAAGACGGGTCTGTCTCCCGTGTCTTCTTGCAAGAGAAACACGTAGGAGACGAAGCTGGGTACTTCCCGGCGCAAATCCTGGGGATTTTCCGTCGCCAGGATGGGCACATATCGGATCACGGCCAGGAAGCGCTTGAGCTGCGCTTCAAAACCGGTCTCTTCTTCCAGTTCGCGCCACAGGGCTGTTTCAATGGGTTCGTTGTGCCGGATGCCACCGGTGGGCAGGCTGTAGAGTCTGCGAGACTTCTGACAAGGGTTCTCATTGGAATCTTTGTCAGAGTTGTTATGGCTGGGAAAGCTCTCCTTGGTCATTACCCACACCAGTCCGTCGATGGATCGGCGGATGACCATGACGACTTCCCCCCAGCGGTCGGAGAAGAAGTCCCGGACGGTTTTCTCCGTGAGTCCAGGGGCGACGGGAATCCGTCTTTCGATGAGCTGTGGCGCACCCCAACGCCGGGCCAGGGCGGTCTCTTGTTCGTTGGTGGGTGGGATATAAGGAGACAAGGATACAGGTGGAAGGGTAGACCGGTTCATGCGTTCTCCTTGTCCCAATCAGGGGGGAGTTGGGTCTGAGGGGCGGGGTGCCAGATCGCGCCCGCCTCGTAGCGTTGGCCGAGGCCGGTGACTTTTTCCCTGTTCAGCCGATAGAAGGTCTGCATTTCCGAAAATGCACTGGCGGGCAGCTCGGTGTAGTCCCGATGACGCCCCTTTCGGGCGTACAGATGGTCGTACAGGATTGCCCTGAGCTGCACTTGAGTGAAGTCGAAGGAGAGGCCCACAGTGAAGTACAGGTCCGCTTTTTCATCGAGGAGAGGAGGCATCAGGTTGGTCGTCTTTGGCCGGTTGAAGCCGACGAAGATGTCGACCGGCGGTACGGGCTCTCCGTAGATCATTGCGATGATGTGGTCGCGGGTCGGCTGCCGTCCGTGTTCGCGATAGTACTGGACTGCCAACTCCAGGCTGGGCGTGATGCGATCCTGGTTGGTGTTGAAGCCCCAATAGATCCGGTGTTGGCGATTCGTCTTGGTCTGTTGTGCTACATAATCGAAGCGATCGAGAGCGCCTGCGTACTCTGAGTTTCTCAAGATTCGCCGGTAGTCCCCGAAGAAGCGGACGCGGACGCCGTAGTCCTGGTAGAATTGCAGGAACTCGGGACTGCCGGCCAGTCTCTCCATACCGCTGGTGAGGGCCAGCGGAAGGTACCCTTTCCCCTTTCCGCCTTCCAGTTGGCCAGGGACGATGGCGTGGGTGAAGAGGGTATGTATGCCGTGGTCGAAAAACAAGCGCGCGATTTCCAGGAATCGCTGACCGCCTTGTCTGAGGTATCCGGGCCAATAAGACATGTCGGTGGGCCAACCTTCGAGGTGGTTGAGAATGAACCACCGGGTTGTCCCACCGGCGGCAAAGACGGCCGTCTTGGTCCCCCGCTGGCGGACAATATCGGCAACCTCGGGAGTAGTGAGGTTCTGGAACCATGTGAGGTTTTCGGCGGTGTCGGTTGGGTTGGTCAATGGTTTTCTCCTTTCAGTATAGAGGGAAGCGAAGCGGCTCCTTCTTCTGAGGGGCGGAGGGGGGTGTCGGGTATGGCCAGGCGGATGCTGACTTCTGGGAGGCCCAGAACTTGTCTTATCTCTTGCACGGCGGTCTTGATGACAGTCTCCATATCGAGGGTCTCTCGAGTGCTGGTCGCGACTTGGCTGATCACGCGTTCCTGGGTGGCTCGCCGCTGTGTCTCTTCCATCAGCCGTAGGTTCTCCACGGTGAGGGAGACCTGCTCGGCGATGTTTTCTGCCAATCCAATTTCATCAGCCGTCCAAGATCGATGGTCGCCTGTCTGGTGCAAGGCGATGGTTCCTATGACGGTCGCTGGGGCGGGGGCGACCCCTGTTCCGTCGGCGGGCGCTGTACTGGCGCCGGGGGCGCGCAGCTTCAGCGGAACGACGAGTGCGGCTTGGGGTGCGGGACCGTTTTCACGGTCTCCATTCCCTCTATTGTCATCCAGAGGTGGGCTGGTGGTGGCCACGGTTCTGCCATGTACAATTGCCGCACGGCGGGCGTCGTTAAGAAACTGTTGGCTTCCCAGTTCTGCTCCTGGTTCGACGTAGTCGACGGAGGCCCGGGGTTTGGCAGACAGGAAATCCGCCCACGCTTGGGACTCGTGCTGGTGTTGAACGGCCTGTAGTTGATCGAGCGCCGTTCTGGTCTGTGTGTAGAGGGTAGCGTTGTCGATGGCCACGGCGACTTGATCGGCCATGGTCTGAAGGATGGCCACGTCGGCCTCGGTGAAGGCGGCTTTCTTGGTGCTGGTCATGCTCAGTGCTCCGAGGGTACGTCCACGGGCACGCAGGGGAAGGGCGATTTCGGAACGGGCGTCTGGCATTGGCAGGTTGCCAAATTGGAGGGCGCCTTCGTCTCCATCTGGGGCGATGCGGGCTTGTCCGTGGGTGATGCATCGGCCGATGGTGGACGTTTGATCTACGGTCTGTTTATAGCCCATATCGAGCAGTAGCTTTCCGGCCTCGCCGGTAGCTGCTCTGAGGACTGCGACTTGCTGTGGTTCGTTCAACAGTAGGAGGCCCACGTAATAGACACCGGCCTGACTGAATCCTCCCTGGATGCGGTTGACCAATTGATCGAGTTGGTCCAGTAGTTTGTCTGGACCCAGGATGGCGGAACTGGCTTGAGCGATGTCGAGTGCGGCTTGCAGTTCTGAACTCTGCCGTTGCACTCGCGCGACTGAGGCCTCGAGTTGCTGCGTCTGCGCTTGAAGTCGCATATGGGCGGAGCTTGCGCGTTTGTGGGTGTGGGACGAGTTCTGGCTTGAGCGCCACAGGATCCAGGTCAAGGCGATGGCTACGATGGTGAAGGAGTAGGAAGGGGCAAGGATACCAGGGGTAGGGACAGTCGGATAGGTAGCTGCTGGGCGAGCACCGAGCCATTCCTGGCGGATGGCGAGAGTGAATGCGAGGTTGGTGACGATGCTGATAGCCCCGCAAAGGATGATGGAGCGGGTGCCAAGCAGGGCGAAGGCCAGAGCTGGAGACAACAGCAGCCATACGCGTGCGCTGGCGGGTGAATCGCTCCAGACGAAGTGGACGATTGCCAGAATGTAGACGATCAGAAGGAGGGCGAGAACGCGGGTGGAATGACGTATGTTGCGACAGGCGCAGGCGATCAGGATGGCGAGCCAGCCAACGGCAAAGGGGATAATGCCGATCAGCCGTTCGACGGTGTTGGCAGGGCTGGATTCAACGAACAGCAGGATCAAGCCTGCAAGGCCTAGGATAACGGCAGCCAGGAGGATGTGATTGAGGAGTGTGACGCGTTGGTGTTGGGCTTGGAGGCTCCATTTGGGTGTGGGTTGTGTGTTCATGTCACTCCATTGGCGGCTCGAGGGTGAGTTGGATGGAGACGTGGGGCACTTGTACTGCATGGGCGAGTTCCTCTGCCGCCTTGTGCAAAGCTTGTTCCAAGGTTACGGACCGGTGGATCTGGTCGATCATCTGGCGGGCTTGTTGCTCTTGTTCCGCGCGTCGTTCTGCTTGTTCGAGTAGTTGGCCGCGCTCCAGCGCAACTGCGGCCTGGTTGCTCAGGGCCTCATATAGGCGGAGGGCGGTGTCTGAGAAGGGGCCGGGCATGGAGCGCAGGACGATGACGTGTCCGATTACTTTCTCTCTGGCCCGTAGCGGGATGTTTACTAGTGCCCTGGCGCCCATTTTCTCGAATACGCGGCACGCGCGGGGGGGCAGGTTTTGGTCTTGTTCGACGTCTGCTACCACCCAGAGGGTGCTCATGATGTGGAAGGGGAATGGGCTGTCGGTGATGGGTGTGCGCATACCCGGTTGTAGTTCGGGTTCTTGATCCTCTTCCCAGTCTCTGCGCCATACTCCCCGGTAGACGAGTTCTTCTGGTGGTCCGTTGGCCGAGGAGAATTCAAATTCGACGACGTCGCATCCGTCGGCGTCTGTTTCGGCGACAGATGCGATGATAGAATCGGCGACTTCTCCGATCGTGGTTGCCTGGGCCAGGCGACGGCTGGCGCGGTATATGGGGCTGGTTGCTTCGAGCACTTGTGTTTCGTCGGAGATCCTGCGGGCGTTTTGTATGGCGATAGCGATCTGGTTGGCCATGGATTGAAGGACTTGTATATCGTCCTGGCCAAAGGCGGACGGTTCGGCCGATTGGACGTTCAGCACGCCCAGGAGGCGATCGCCGACCATCATGGGCAGGGTCATCTCAGAGCGGGTGTAGGGCAGGAGGGGGTTGGCAAATCGGACGGCATCCTCGCCGACGTCCAGGTCGATGCGCGGGCGGCGATGGAGGGCGGTCCAGCCGACCATGCTGGTTTCACCCACGGCGAGGCGGTGTCCCTGAGCCTTCATTTGTGCGCCGGCCTCGCCGGTGGCCTCCCGCAAGACGGCCCACTCGCCGGTCTGGTCGAGAAGGAAGATGCCAGCGTGGTAGAATCCAAAGCGTTCCCGGATGAGTTCTATGGTCTCACGGAGCAGTTCGCCCATGTCGAAGATGGACGTGATGGCCTGGGCAACGTGGGCGCTGGCCTGGAGCTGCATAGCACGGCGTTGGAGGGCGTAGTTGGCTTCCTGGAGGGCGTGGGTGCGCTCGGTCACTTGTTGCTCGAGTCTGTCCTTCTCGGCGGTGAGGGCGTGGGAGAGTTGGCGACTGCGGGCCAGGACGGAGGTGAAACGGGGCAGGAGAACGCTCATAGAGACCAACGGTATGGCAGACATCAAGGCCAGGACGAATGTGCCGCTGAGCCAGGAGGCAGGGTTGTGGGATGCGATTTCTTTCTCGACGGGGATGATGATGCGGCCAGAGGCGAAGGCCCAGCCAAAGCCGGCCATCGTCAAGATGGTGATTACCAGCGCGGGCAACCCGGCACGCACTCCGAAGGAGATGATGGCTACGAAGGGCAGGATGACAAGGAAGACGCGCCCGCTTCCGCCTATGCCGTCCTCGAAGAAGTCGAGGATTCCCAGTCCGTAAATGAGGCAGATGAGGGCCGTGGCCTGGATGGGATAGGGAACGCGGCGCCAGAAGGTGATGAGGAGAACGACGGCGTATGCACCCAGGTAGAAGGGTATGCGCCAGGTTTCGTGACTGACGTAGGCGTCGTAGCTGCCAGCGGCGATAACGAAGGGACCGAGGATGGAGATGATGCGCAATGCTCCTCGAACGATGTCCTGTCGCCACGCTGGCAGTTCTTCGGCGATCGTTGTTTTGGTTTGAGATGGAGTAGTCGTCATGTTGCTCCATTCAGGTTGCTTGGGTTGCCAGCCGGTACAGCCGGGGGGCCTGACAGTGGCAGGCTGAAGGTGAAAGTTGTACCCTTCCCTTGCTTGCTGTCAACCCAGATGCGCCCGCCGTGCATTTCGACGAATTCTTTGCTGAGCGCCAATCCTACGCTAACTCCGTCGCTTCGCTCCCCTTTTTCTTTCAGTATAGAGGGAAGCGAAGCGGCTCCTTCGTATTGATTGGAGGCGAGCGGCCCACTCGCTGGGAGTTGGTGGCCAGTCCCTTGGGATTGGCCACGCGACGGAGTTCGCCGCGACGGAGCTCGCGCAACCGCTTGCGGCTGACCGTCAACCACGTGGGGCTGGCGGCCAACCCCAGGCGGTTGGCTGGGGTCGAATTGTTCGAAGATGCGCGCCTCGTCTTCGGGGGGGATGGGCAGGCCGTTGTCGCTGATGCTGACGAGTAGGTGCTCGTCGGTAGACCAGGATCGCACGGTGATGGTGCCATGGTCGGTGGATGGCGAGTGAGTCAAGCGCTGGGCAGCATTGGTCATGAGTCGCAGCAAGACTTGGCGGAGGCGTGCTGGATCGGCCTGCACGTTGGGCAGGTCGGGAGGGAGGTCTTGAATCAACTGGGTGTCGCTATCGCGCACCAGTGCGCCGGCGGTGGCCGAGACGGAGCGGATCAGGTCGGCCACGTCGACGTCGCGGAATTGGAGTTCCATAAGTCCAGCTTCGATGTGAGAGATGTCTAGCAGGTCGTTGATCAGGCCCAGCAGGTGCTGGCTGTTGTGATAGACGGTTTCGACGTCGTTGGTCTGTTGTTGTGTCAGGGGGCCGTCAAGTCCCTTCAGCAGCAGCCCGGAGTAGCCGATGATGTTGGTGAGGGGGGTGCGTAGTTCGTGAGACATGTTGGCCAGGAAGCGGCGCTTGGATCGATCGAGTTGCCTGAGCTGTTTGGCGGCCTCGCGCTCGACGGCATAGGCGCGAGCGTTCTCCAGGGCGATAGTGATCTGGTTGGCGACGTTTTGCAGGACCGAGACGTCGTCCTGGTCGAAGTCTTGTTGATCTGTGCTCAGGATGTCGAGGACGCCGATCGTGTGGTCGCCGATGCGGAGGGGGAGGGCGGCCTCGGCGCGGATGTGGGGGCTGGGGGGGGAGGGGGAGATTTGATCGGATGTTCCACCTGCGTCCCAGCGAAGGATGGCGGGTTGACCGGTCTGGGCGGCCTGGCCAACGGGGCTGGGATGGCCCACTGGCACGGGCTGGGCTTTGACGGCGGCCAGTTCCTGGTTCCCGCCGGTGTCTTTCTGGAGGATAGCGAGTTTGGATGGAGCATCCCCGCGCCGCGCGACATCCTCGGTGCCTTGATGGTCGGGGTTAGGGGGACCAGGGTTGATGAGGTAGATGCCGACGTAGGAGTAGGCGAAGCCGTCGTGAACGAGGCCGACGACCTGGCGGAGCAGTTGGTCGGGCTCGAGGATTGAGGTGGCGGCCTGACTGACTTCGATGGTGGTGGCGAGTTGGATGGCGCGACGCTGGATGTGGTAGTTGGCTTTCTGGAGGAGGGCGGTGCGCTGGGCGACTTTTTCCTCCAGGTCATCGTAGAGAGCCTTGAGTTCGGCTGCCATATGGTTAAAGACGTAGGCGAGTATGCCCATTTCGTCGCGCGAGGTAACGGGGACGTGCTGGTCCAGGCGACCGTCGGCGATGCGGAGGGCGGACTCGGTGAGGCGCACGATGGGACGGGTGATCTGGCGGGTGACGATGGCGGCGATGACGGCGGTGACGAGGGCGACGGCGAGGGTGGCACCGACGACGGCGGCGGTGACGGTGTCGTTGGTGGCGAAGGCCTGGTCTTGGGCCTGCTCGGCGATGAGGGCGAGTTCAAGGTCGGGGATCCAGCGGTAGACGCCAATGACTGGAGTGGCGGTGTAGTCGTGGTAGAGGCCAGAGCCGCTCTCACCGGAGATGGCGCGCTGGATCGCAGGGCTCGTGACGGTTTGGCCCTGGGGCCAGGCGATGCGGTTGGGGTCGACGAGGTAAATATTGGCGGTGTTTCCGAGTCCGGTCAGGTGCGGCAGGCTCTGGAGCAGGTGGCCGAGATTGAGCCAGGCGGTGAGACGGGCGATGGTGTGGCCATGGGGGTCAACGATGGGTTGCGTGAGGAGGTAGTCGCTGATGGCGGGTAGACGTGGATTCGCAGGATCAGGATGAGGGTCCCGGGACAGTGATGGATGGGAGGCGGTGGATGAGGAACCAGGGATATATGTAGGAGGGGAGGCGGCAGCATAGACCAAGGTGTGACCCTGGGTGTCGCTGAGGGCCAGTCGACGAAAGGCAGGGTTGTGTTGGATGAGTAGGTGGAGGTGGGCGCGGGTTTGGTCACGAGCGGCGTCCGCGTCAGCCGATGTGGGAGGAGCGGTGAGGGTGGTGGCGATGTGCTGAGTGGCAGGGAGTGCTGCAAGGAGGGCCAGGTCGGAGGTGCCAGTGGCGACGGTTTGGCGAAGTTGGGTCTCGGCCATCGTGGCGGCGGAGGTCAGTTTGGCGGTGACTTCGGTCTGGATGTCGTGGCGCTCGCGTTGGGTGGCGTACCAGGTTATCGTGCTGAGGGGGAGGATGGCCAGAACGAGAAAGGCGGTCAGGATGGTTCTGCCCAGTCCTCCACGCATGCCGGTGGTTGGGATGGAGTCGCTTTGCTTCCCTTCATATGGGATGGAGTCGCTTCGCTTCCCTTCATATGGGATGGAGTCGCTTCGCTTCCCT
>Ga0180437_10004163_pt1 | contig 20811 bp, 20 predicted proteins | sample SS_ome_4_FD_132410 | JGI IMG/M metagenome (GOLD analysis project Ga0180437, IMG submission 132410) | Hypersaline lake sediment archaeal communities from the Salton Sea, California, USA - SS_3_D_1 metaG | ecosystem: Environmental > Aquatic > Non-marine Saline and Alkaline > Hypersaline >... | reverse complement strand
GTAAAGGCTAAGCAGGTAAGCGGCATCTTCTTACCCATTCCTTCCAAGGCCGAAATTTGCAAAGAACCGGTTTGGTAAATCATATATCCTGCCGCCAAAAACAGCAGGGCTTTACTGAGAGTGTGACTTACCAGTTGGAATAAACCGCCGGTTACCCCATAAGAAGTAGCTATGGCCAAAGCAAACAGGATTAAGCCTATTTGGCCTATGCTGGAATAGGCCAGCATCCTCTTGATGTTGTTCTGGCTAAAAGCGCACAACTCACCCACTAAAAGAGTTAAAATTCCTAAAAGTGCCAGGAACGGCAAAATGCCTGAGGCCCCGAATATGGTAAATATTACCCTGGCTACGGCGTAAAGGCCCACCTCGATGGCTATGCCGGATAGAATCGCGCTTATGGATGATGGAGCCGATGAATGAGCATCGGGCAGCCAGGCGTTTAATGGAAATATAGCTGCCTCCACTCCCAATCCGGTAACAAGCAGAACCATCGGGACAAACAAGAATATCGGGCTGGCCGAGGTAATCTTTTCAGCAATATCAGCCATATTAAGCGTACCGAATTGACCGTAAAGCAAGCCTATCCCTATAAGCAGAAGGCTTGAACCAACAGCACCTTGAATCAGATACTTCACCGCTGACTCAATTCCGCTCTTTTCTCTGAGGTAAGCTACGAGGGCATAGGATGAAATACACAGAATTTCGAAAAATACAAAGAGGTTGAATATATCACCCGTAAGAACGACCCCTGTGGCTCCGGTAAGCAGTAATAGGTAGAGCATGTGATACTTTTCTGCAGCACCTTCTTTTATGTAATCCAATGCATAAATAGAAACCAAAAAACCTACTAAGGCAATGATAGCTGAAAAAAGCATACCTACCGGCCCAGCTACCAGATTAATGCAGAACGGAGGTTGCCAGCTGCCGAGAGAAACGATTATGGGTTCGGCCAACACTTTGGGTAGCAGTATCAATGAAATAATGAGGTTAAACCCAAGCGCTGCCACGGGAATATATTTAGCCGCACCTTTCCAGAAAAGAGCAAACAAAGGAATGGCAAAGGCCAGACCTAAAGGTACTGCAATAAGAAGTACAGGGTTTACCACCTTTGCTCCCTTATTTTACGAAGGTTAAGCGTTCCATAATGCTGATATAATCTGATGGCCAATGAAAGGGCCAACGCTAAGACTGCTACGCCAATTACGATAGCTGTCAAAACCAATGCCTGTGGTACCGGATCGACCATATGTTCGGAGTCTATCCCAGGCCTCGAAAAAATGGGCGCAGTTCCTTTGGTGACGTAACCAACGGAAATTAGAAACAGGTTTACGCCTGTATCCAAAATGCCAAGACCAAGAATGACTTTAATAAGGTTATGTTTAACCAGAATGATGTAAAGCCCGATCAATATAAGCCCAAAGGAACCTGTATAATAAATATAATTATCTAAAAAACTCATCGCTTAATTAACTTTCCTCAATTAAGTTGTCAATAATTCCGGCTAATTCTGAACCGACCTTAAATCCAATGGCAACATAAATAATAGGGATAATGCCGCCACTGAAGAGTGCATTCGCTGTTCCCTTAGGCAAAAAGTTTGAAAGGAAATAGCCGCCAAAAACCAAACCAAGCAGGCCTATTACTACAAACAGCAGCCCCCCTAAAGATTCTGCAAGATTAGATGCCGCCTGACTAATTCTTCTTTCCCGGCAGCCCAGATAAATTAAAAGAAAGCCGGAGGCAATGATCGCTCCTCCCTGAAAACCTCCTCCGGGAGTGAGGTGTCCGTGGATAAAGATATAGGTGCCGAAAATAAGAATAAGAGGAAACAAAAGCCTGCATCCGGTATAGAGAACCAGGCTGGCTGGTTCTGTTTTTCTCATTTTTTCGCTTCCACTGGCTGTTAACACGGCCCCTAAGCCGATTGCAGCAATGAATAAAACCGTAACCTCGCCTAAAGTATCGAAGCCGCGATAACTTACCACCACCGATGTAACTATATTGACAGCCCCGGTTTCTTTTATACCTTCGTCAATATAATGCCTGCCTACGTTTGTCTCAGGGCTTCCGAAAGGAATCTTTGCCAGCGACAGGCTAATTCCCACGGCTACTATTATTAGTAAAAGGATGGCAACTGTCCTTCTCATTCTTCGTACCTCTTTGTTCGCCTGATGGCAATAATAAAGATGGCTGCAGTCAATGCAGCGCCAATAGCAGCCTCAGCCATTGCCACATCAGGGGCCTGAAGGAAATAGAAAAGTATGGAAGCAATTAGACTTACCAAGGCCGCGGCAATTACCGCACTAATTAAGTCTCTGAAAATAGAAGCTGCAAGAGCTCCCACGAGCATTAAAACCACTAACAATGAAGTGACAAAAATCATTGTTTTTCCTTATATTCTTCAAACTCCTTGGCCTTATCCACAACGCTTTTATCACACAAAGAAACACCGCTTTTGCGAGAGGCCCGTCCCAGGGCATGGTTAGAGACAGGATTGGTGATAAGGATAAAAAGGGCAATAACTAATGTCTTCGGCAGCCAGTGCGGCTGGGTTATCCCAACGCCGATAATGGTCAGGAAAGCTCCCAGGGTTGTACACTTTGTGCCTGCCTGAAGTCGGTTGTAGACATCGGGCAGCCTTAATACACCCAGGCTTCCTACGAAGAGAAATACTGTTCCGACTGCTGTAACGATAGTTCCTGCCAGTTGCACTTAAATTCCTTTTTCCAAAAATCTGGCAATAGCCACTAACCCGATAAAAGTTAAGACTGCATAAACTAAAGCGACATCCAAATAAACATATCTTTCAAAGATAGAAGCTAAAACGACAAGCAAAGCGGTGGTAATCGTAGCTATGGTATCCACCGCTACCGCCCGGTCCGAGGCGGTGGGGCCTTTGAGCATACGTAAAAGGCACAAGGAAATCGCCAACCCTATGGTCGCAAGAAAGATAATTTCAATCATATAAAACACTGGTATCTATTGGTTTATTGGTATATACAAATTACGCGATAGACATACCCAAAAAATTTATTTCCTTTTAATTATTTGCACGATTTTTCTTACTCGCTCGTCAATCACTCTGTAGCAAATCTTCGTTCCTTCTTTCCTGCCTTTGATGATATCCGCATTTTTCAATATCCGAAGATGCTGGGAGATTGTAGACTGAGGTAATCCTAATACCTTCTGGATCTGGGCAACATTGCATTCGTCCTTGAGAAGACCGGCCACCATCTTTAATCGCGCTGGATGAGCCAGGGCTTTCAATGTTTCGCTGACTTTTTCGTAGTTTATCACGGTTGTTGAACCTCTACCTTTTGTTTCTTGATTATCTATGACAATTCCGGTTGCTTTCTTTGTTTATGTGAATATTATCCTTAAATATTTCTCAAATCTCTGGCCTATCATATTTGTTGCTTCATCAATATCTTCGGTCTTTACATTTATCCAGTGAACAAGCAGCTCATCACCGATAACATCCAGTGTAAACGTGCCGGGAGTCAAGGTGATGGAATTGGCTAAAATCATTTTTGCAATGTCAGACTTAAGGCAAGTCTTTATGACGACAATACCCGGCCTTATAGGCATTTGGGGATGGATAACCCGATAGGCAACATCAAAATTGGCCTTGATTATCTCCCAGAAAAGCACGATTACATACACGAAGGAAAATAAAATCCTCTTTATACTTACCGGCGGCAAACCTAGCTTAGAGTAAATGCCAGCTCCAAAGAAGGAAACAATCAGACAAACCAAAATCCCGGTAATCAGTTCCAGCGGGTCTAATTGTGAACTCAAAGCCAACCACAAAACGAAGGTGACCAGTAAAAGCCAAACAAATCCTTTTACCTTTTCTCTTTCTGAACGGGCCGTTTGTGACATTCATAAGTCCTTATTTTGCAGTCAGTACGAACAAGCTTGTTTCCTAAATGCTTTTAAGTCTGTCGTAGCCTGGTCATTTTGTCAATTGAATTTATACGATGCTAAATAAGAAAACAAGTAAATTTTCGCAGTATTAACTGAACTTTCGCAAAGTTGAATATTTGTTCTCCAAATGGGTTATTTGACGACGAATATTGATAGTAGGACATGTTGCAAAATCATGGAGGCTATGCATATGCCTGCTGTCGTACAATTTCCCAGCATCGTCAGACAAGCTCTGGCAGAATTTGGTCCTTTCTTTGCTAACGAGCCTGAACGCCAGCATTTCGCAGAATACCTCACCGGCCTGATTTGTTTATGAGCCGCAAGGTGCTTTCGCCGAGGCGACAGCCCTACATTCAGGCTGTTTGTTTCCGGCTCGTCCGGGTTACATGGCAAAGACTATCACCTCTGCCGGGCTGATCAAACCTCTTGCCAGATAAGCATAGACTAAACGCTCTCATGGGAGCGGGGGCATTAGCTGTTTTAGCCAGGCGAGGTTGAATTCGTAGTGCTGCCTGCTCGTGATCAAGTGGATGACACCGTTTGCAGCCCGCCATATCGAAAGGTAACCGCCGGGCTCGGCGCTGTTGCGGCCTAACGTGAAGGGCCGACCGTCCATCGTCTCCACAGTCTCGTCGGGCCCATCGTGCGTTATTAGGCGTATATTTGCCCACGTTTTGCAGTTGTCATAAGACAATGCGGCGAACATGCCGGAGACATCCCTCTGTTTGCCGGCAGTGTCGATTACGGGCATGTACTGGTTGTTCTTTCGGCCTCCGGTAAATGATACAAGAACAACGGGCCCTTCTTTCAGTTGGAGCATGACCGGCCTTTGGCCGCCTCCGACGGGCGGAAAGATTGTCGCGCTTCGCTTCCACGACCTTCCCATATCTTCCGAGATGCTCATCGGCATGCGGTTTATGCCTGATTGATCGGGGATATTGTCGCCGCGACCGAAGGCTATGAGGCGACGGTCGGGAAGCTGCGCGACACATGCATGGATACCTGCAATGGTGCCTTTGGCATCGGTCCACGTTCGTCCATTGTCGTCGCTGAGATAAATCGCCGTGCCCCCGCTGCCGCCGGTGACGGCGTCGCAGGGCAGAAGAATCCGGCCGTCGTGCGTTCGGAAAATCGATTCGATCGGCATCTGCCGTCGATGGTGCTCGCCGAGGATAAGCCTGGCCTTGCTCCATGTTCGTCCGTTGTCGGTGGATGTCCTGAGAATTACCGCCAGCGGGCCCCAGGTCGCGGTTACGGAAAAACCGTTGAAGTGGTAGAGGGTTCCGTTCTCATCACACCACAAGGCCGAAGTGTGGTCGTTGCGGTCGGGCTGGTCCCAGAACATTGTCGCAGGTTCCCATTTGTCTGTGCCGTAACGCATACGACTTGCAACAACTGCCAGCTCGCGATGCTTCTCCGAGACGCATGTGTACCATATGGCCAGCAGATCGCCGTTGGCGCATTCAACGATATTCGGCACGTGGTTGTGGTCGGGAAAGACGGGACCGCTTGCATCTTCCGCTATCAGGACGTATTTGCGCGGACCATTGAAGTAGGGTATTTCCGGGTCGGCTCCTTGCGTCAACTCCGGTGGAACTCGTTGGCTTACGTTTTGCCGGTGGAGATTGGGGGCGACCCCGGGCAGCATTTTTGTGGTCGGCATTTGGCCGATTACCACGCGGAACCCGATTACCCAGTTCCGTTCATCAGGGATTGCACCCATACGGTTCGATGAGCGCAGGTAATACAGCTCAGTTGAGTGGCTGCCGCCTCTTGTTACCTTGAAGTCACCGTCGGCTCGTCCTACAGGGTCGGCCTGATGGCCGCCTTCGTAAGGTCCGTACCAGTCGAGGCACCATTCCTCGACATTGCCGTGCATGTCATGCAGTCCCCACTGATTCGGGCAGGTTTTGCCGACGTGCGAGGCTACAACATCTTTTCGACCTTTGCCCCTTTCCGGGTCGGGATACCAGACCGTCGTCTGGTGTTTGTGATATTCCCTGGGCAGGATATCGCCCGTATTGAATATTGTGTCGGTGCCGGCTCTGCAGGCGTATTCCCACTCGGCTTCTGTTGGCAGGCGGTACGCCAGGTGCTCCTTCTCGCTGAGCCAGTCGCAGAACGCCTTGGCTTCGTTCCAACTGACGAAGACGACCGCCTCGTTGTTTTCGATTGAGAACCCGAGCTTGCCGCGAAGATATCGGTGCGTAGGGTCAAACTTTTCGTATTCGATGTTGGTGACTTCGCAAATACCCATGTAAAAAGGCTTGCTTATGGCAACTTCGTGCAGCGGCTGTTCGTCCGCATCGCCGTCTGTCCGATACTTGAACTTACCGGTCAGTTCTTTCGGCAATTTTCTCTGATTGATTCCCATCATGAATGTTCCCGCCTCAATTCGCACGAACTTCATACCGATAGAGTTGGTGAATTCCCTTGTAGTGGGCATTTGGCCGGCGCGGGCCGATGTAATTGGTATCGTACAGCAGATCATACTTATTATCAGCGCTTTTCTGGTCATGAATACGTCTCCTTTCGGACTATTGTTATGAATTCTTATCACGTACGGACAGGATAGACTTAACGGCTGCATTTGTCAAGGTTCTATTTCGTTTCGGTGGTGACAATCTGTGCCGGCGGCGGTGTTGGGAGCCATTTGGGGTTTAACTCGTAGTGCCGTCGGCGTGACACGATGCGTATAAGGACGTTGGCCGCTTGATATATTGATGGATAGCCCTGCTGGCCGGTGCTAAAGCCCGGCTTGAACAACCGACCGTTTTCGGCTGCGGTCGTCATTTCCGGGCCGTCATGGGTGACAGGACGAATTTTGACCAGCTTTGCGCGTCTGCTACTCTGTTTCGACGGTCAAGACGCTCATCAACTCCTCGGCGGGATCGGGTTGGCTATGCAGCGACAGCGGTGATTTGCCCCTCAATTCGTTGAAGAGATTCAACTGCTCTTCTGTGAGAGGCTTCTCTGTGTAGATATGCGGCGAGATGAAGACGAGAAGCTCGGAGTTATGTACCTTCACACTGTTGCTTGAGAAGAAAAAGCCTATCACCGGTATATCGCCCAGCAGCGGGACCTGCTCTTTTGTGACGCTGGTTTCTTTTCTTCGAAGCCCTCCCATGATTACGACTTGTCCGTCTTCCATAAGCAGCGTGCTGTCGGCAGACCTTGTGTCAACAACCGGAACCGGATATGCGCCTCCTTCACCGCCTACGTCGGCCTCACCCGTGCGCACGCTTTGCTCGGGCTTGACCTGCAACAGGATTTTTCTTTCGTCGGTGAGCGTCGCTTTGACATTGAGCATTACTCCGACCTCTTTGAATTGTATGGAGGTCATGGCGCCCAATCCGCCGCCTCCGCCGGCCGTTTGAAAACGTTCCTGATAAGGTATTTCTTCAACGGTCTTGATCTCGGCTACCTGACCGCTGACCACAAGAACCCGGGGATTTGCGAGTATCTCGACATTATGCTTTTCCTGCAAAAGGTGCACCGCCGCTTCGATGTCAAGATTGGCAAAAATGAAATGCGCGCCCTTGCCCAGCAGTGCGTGAAGCGTCGAATCGAGTATGCCTGTTGTTTCGTTGAAGTATCCTTCGCGTGTGATGGAGTCGCTGAAGTGGCTGTGATAATACTGCCGCGTAGAGGGAAATAAACGGTAGAGGTTCACCCCGGTCTGGGTGTTGTCGTCAAGCTGGACGTCGGCGATTACAACTTCTATCATAATCTGCGCGGGGGTCCGGTCGGCCTTTCTGATCTCTGCGACGATCTTTTGAACATTGTCCCTTGTGTCGCAGACAACCAGCGAGTTCGTGTCAACATCAACGGCTATACTGCCGTATTCCGACGACATGCTGTCCATCGCGGACTTGAGATTTTCGGCTTTGAGAAACTTCAGAGTCACCGTCTCGACAAACAACATCTGCGGAGCGCCGTCGAGCTTCGCCACCTGCTCTTTCATCCTTTCCAGATTTTCCAGCGTATCGCGTACAATGAGCGAATTGCTTTCTTTGTCGACTGAAATAGTCCCGTGCTCCGAACACATGGGCTCTATAGCACTTTTGAGATTTTCAGCTTTGAGAAACTGAAGGGTTATGGTCTCAACGAACATCACACGTGGCTCGTCCCGGTCGATTTTCTCAATCTCGCAAATGATTCTGTCCATGTTTTCCCTTGTGTCTCGAATAATCAGAGAGTTGCTTTCGGCGTCGACTGAGATGCTGCCGTGCGGTGAAGACATGTTCTTTAGAACAGCCAGGACGTTCGAAGCCCGAAGATACTTCAGTGCGACCTTTTCGGCGGATACGGTCCGTGCGGGCATTTTGTCCAGCTCCATCACCTTTTTGACTATGCGGGCGAGACTCTCCTTCGTGTCACTGATGATCAGGCAGTTGCTTTCCGTATCAACGACAACAACCCCGTATCTTGAAGACAAACTCCTTACCGCCATCTGAATCGTCTTGGCGTTCAGAAACTTCAAGGTTACGGTCTCAATGAAAAGCTCGGGCGAATCCTTTTCGGCATAGACACCCGGAGTATCTCTGCGCAACACCGGCGGCACCGTGATAATCTTCTTGGGCAGTTCGGCAAACGGGTCTTCTCTGCCTACGTCATCCAAGTCGGAACCCGTGCCGTTCTGCTGGGCCTCCGCCCCGCCGCACAACAGGCATATTACGAACAGTAGTAAAATTGAAATTGACCGGAAGTGGTTTATATTACTCATTGAACCGCTCCTCCTTGTTATATATTACGTAAAGACTGATTGTGGCTTCACAACTCAGCATGTCGGAGTCAGTGATTGGCCTGATGGACAGAGAATCTATCCAGACTTGTTTCGGGCTGTTCTGCAGGGTATTCATCAGCACCGCAAGGTCCTTGTACATACCCACAACGTTCCACGTGGCGCGCCTGGCGGTTATATACGTGCCGCCGGCGCCGGACAGTTCGGTGCGCGGCGCAGATACCGTATGCAGAAAGGTCAACGAGTTTTGCAGGCAGTTCTGCGCTTCTGATAGAACCTGAAGGTCGCTGAAAAACTCGTTGGCCTTAACAGGATCGAACAAGGCCGCGTCGATCTGCGCAAATTTCTGCTGCAATCCCGCCAACTCCTTCTTTCTCTCTGCCACGGTTTTGGTTAGTTCCGCATAACTCTTGTCGAGTTGCTGTATCGCCTTCTTCTTTTGTTCCATGCTGGATATATATTCCAAATGAGGCTGTATAAGCCAGTCGTAAGTCAGGACAGCCACCGCCAGAACGACGAGCGAGAGAAAAAGGTTCCTGAAAAAGCGATTCAATCTTGTCTTTGTTATCGGCGGCACCGGTCCTCGACCTTCTCTATTCAATCAATGAACAATTGATAGTGTACCTCACAACATACGACGATCCGTCCTCCTTCTGGGCGACCAGCAGCGAAGCTGAAGATATATGCTCCGATTCGTTAAGCTTGTGCACAAAAAGATCAACCCCCTGATAGGAAAGGGCCTCGCCTGCGAGAATAATGTTCATGTTGTCGTCAGTGGTCAGTCTTTTTATGCGAGCGACTTTTGGCGTCGCAAGGCTGATGTCCTGAAGAATCAGCCCCCACTTTACGTAAGAACCGGTCGCCAACGCCTCGTTTATATTATCCAGATTCTCCGATACTATCGACAGGTGCTCGTCCAGGCTTTTCTCCACCTTTTTTAACGACTGGATATTGTGTTGAAGTTGACTCTGCTTCCTTTCCTCGAGCGCTTTCTGCTGCATCCTGCCCCTGACGGTGAGAAGCAGCATAGCAACGATCATCAGTACGAAAACGAGCACCCCGCTGGCGGCAATCATCAAAGCCTGCTTTCTTGACGATTTCGACTCAACTACTTCCGACGGTAGCAGATTGACGTTCAAATCATATGCCGGAGAATCAAGGAACTTCATGGCAAGGCCGACGGAAATCGCGGAGGGCTTGACCGTATGGCGCTTGCTTTCGGGAGGCGTCTCAATAAAAGCGTCGTCCGACGATAACACTTCGAACTTGACGCCTTCGAGTTTGGCTCGCAGCATTTCGGTCTCGTCCGCAACAGAATCTGCAGCTCTATCCGTGATCAGTGTGATGTCCCATTCTACGGGTTCCTCGGCCGCCTCAAGCTCATAGAACTGGATTATCGCGTTTATTTCCTCCACGAGGCACGCACCGCATTCGGACGAGGCGACCGTGCACCGGTGACATGTTTCTCCGTCCGGCCGCTTCACTCTTATGAAATCCAAGCTCTGGTTCCTAAACATACATAAAGTTGCGGTCCCTTCGTGGACTACCACGAACAGAAGATTTCGGCCCCATTGCCCGGCAATTTTGTCTGAATAGCACGCGCGTATATAGGCGAGCACCCCCGGCTCAATGGCTCGAATAGTGGAGCGCAGGCCCGCCTGACTCAGTACCTGACCCATATCCTCGAGCTTCTGGCTGTCCGTCGCTACTACGAGAAGTCGATGACTGCCGGTTCTCATTGATGAGGTTATCCCGCAAAAGTCCACCGCCGTCGTTTGTCTCGGAAGAACAACATAATGCTTCACCTCGTCGCAGACGTACTGACTTATGTTGCCGGGCACAGTCCGAGGCAAATCCAGAATCTGCATCAGGACCGGTTCTGCAACCAGCGACAAAACCGAGTAATGCTCCCGAATTCTGTTACGCATCTTTAGCTTTTTGATGGCTTTGGCCAGTGCGCCGGCGTTGCGGATGTTTCCGTTTTCAACGGCCCCTTCCGGAATCGAATCACTCGCAGCCTTGAGCAGACGAACGCCGTGCTTGCCCTTCTTCAGCAGGGCCATGCTTATGCGCCCGTTTGAGATGTCTATTCCCAAAGCCGTTTTGCCAAACATTATTCCTGTCCCTCAAACCTGCGATTCTCGGAAGCGCATCGCGCGCATGCACACGCCTGATGGATGCGAGGTCGCTGCAACCAACGGCGTAACCCACGGCGCTGCTACGCCGTTTCTCTGCATCTTTATCACGTTTAGTCCCCAGCCCAGAACACAATATCGGGTGAACCTCGCTCCTCAGTGGTGTAAACCAGCAGAACTTCCTGACAAGAATTTACGTCCTTATTTTACAAATTCCTTGTCTTCAAGGCAAGACAAATCTCACCTCCACCGCAACCTTTACCCATTCCGCCACAGCCAAATTGCCCGGATACCTAAAAAGGCCTGTTTATGACCCGGAATTGAACTGTGCATCCAGCAGGCATATGAGAGCACGTCCTATAACGCCAGCGTTTTTTTTCCCCCTCACAACCAGCCGTCCATCGAGCAAAACCGAACGCACTTCGGAATCATTCCGACCGTTTCGCTCCATACTGAAAACGGAGGGGCATGGCTATCACACCACTGTGCTCCTGTTTGTCACCATGCAGACCGCTGGGTGTCACTCGTTGATCTTGAGGTTGTCGATTCTTACAATATAAGGCGGCAAAGGAGCGTTCTGTATTGTTACAAGAGCTTGTATTTCCGCTTGAAAGTCCGCCGCGGGCGGTTTCAGGGACGCTGTCGACGTTATGTTTGACCCGGTAATTCCCGGTTCGGCTTTGATTCTATAAGTGCCGTTGGCAAAGTCTTTCACTGTACCGCGCAGACCGCCCGTCCAGTTGCGATCAAGCCTGAGCTGACAGAGCGCGTCATTCAGCCCCGCTTCGGCTATGGCCAGAGCCTCCGCCGCACGAACATGGCTGGTAACAAGCTGTATTTCCTCCGTATTTATCTGCAGTATCCCTATGACTGTCACAGCAAGCAGCCCTATGACGAAAACGACTATCAGCAATACCACGCCTTTGTTTCTCAGTCTTGCCTTCATTAACAAATCCTCTCGCGGCTCAGGGCTCCAACAACTCCGTGGCCCACTGCTTGAATAGTTGAAATCCGTTTATGGCCACCTTTAGCCTATCCTCCGGATATTGGCCGAGTTTGCCTGTCGGCGAGTATGTGACAATAACGTCACCAAAGCCGGTGGCGGTAAAAGTCACAAGACTATGGTCCAGACTCCAAAAGTCGTCACCATCATTGGTCGCAGCCGATTGCCTCACGTCATAGTCACCCTGCCACTCCAGAACAGCACCGCTGACCTCGGCTTTGAGCCGGCAACGCGGCGTTTGGTTAAGGGGGTCATTATGATACGTAACAAGCTTGTACTTGTCCGCCGGCAGACCTTTTATCGTCAGGATCATTCCGCCTGTTTCTTCGTAACCGTTGACCGGAAGAACCATATCTCCACCTAATACGCCACCTATTCCGGTGCCTGCCCCGATTTCGTTGTATCGGTTGCGAAAACCGCAGTCGTTGACCAGAAACGCAGTGATTACGAACGTGATATTTTCCCCGAGATGGCGGACAAACGTCGGTGGACCGGAGGATTCGCTGTAAAATGACGTACACCCACCCTGAACGTCGCTTAAGCTCCACTGCTCAAAACCCGGGGCGACAAACTGGTCCACGCAGCCGATATCGACCTTAAGCACCTCCGCCGGCCTGTTGATTTCCGCGTCAGTCAGGGCCAGAATGAAACCATTCAGGACCGCGCGCCGGTCGGGGTCAGGCGCAGGAAGACTGACCGACGATGTTATTGTCGTTGTCACACCGTCATACACAACGTTCTTAATACCGCTAAGGTCACCAGGGTCCTTACTGAAAGCAATTTCGCCCAGCCAGCTCGCCTCAACCTGGTTGCCGTAAACTATCAGCGTCCCCCCCGCATCGCCTGCTGTACCCAACGCAGAAGTGATTTCAAGCCTGGCTCCGCCGCCCAGATAAAACTGGCTGCCCTTGACAATCAGATACCCACCATAGAGGTTCAGCCCCCCGGTTACGTGCAAACCCTCGGTCAAAACAGATGCATCCTCACCATTCAACGTCAACACACCGTCAGCGTTAATTTGGAGTACGCTCGTCGCGATCGAGCCGCCGAACATGTCAAACGTGGCCTTGCCGGCGGCGCCAAAAGGCAAGTATATGGTGTTCCTGACGTTCACAGTGCCGGCCTGCATTATGACCGCTCCTGTTCCGCCCTCATCACAAATGAGCCAATTATGGTCGATGTAAAGATTTCCGCCAACTATGTAAAGCACGGAGTTGTCGTCCGGACTGCATGAAGGCCCCCTTAAAACGAATGCTTGCGCCAGGGGGCCCGGGCTGATAACAGGGCCGTCTTTACCGTTGCTGATTTTGTCGATGTAGGCGTCAGTGTACCGCATCGGCAAACCATTGTCCCAGTTTTCCGGAATACTCCATTGTCCGTCTGCCCCAATCCAGTGAGTAGCGGACCACGCCGCCCCGGCCTGTATCAAGATCAACAAAGTAGCTATCACACGGATCACAGTTTTCTGTCCTTTTTCGCACATTCTTCGCACCTGTTTTACGACATTTTACTTTGGTGTGAACGTGATAATAACATCGCCCTCGCCCTTCTTCCAGAAACCGACATTACTCTCGCCCAGCGTGCCCGGTATATCATATGGGGATGTTGTCTGGCGGACAAAAAGATCGTTTTTAGAATTCTGTACGGCTCCCGTGACCTCCACATCGACGGCTCTGGGGTCTGTCATTCGTTCCGGTTCGTCCGTAAGCCAGAATACGTTGTGCCAGCCCTTAAACGCGTAATTCCCCTCCGGCAGGCCCTCAATCGTCAGCACAAGCTTGTTAGTATCAATATTGACCGGGTCGTAAATGGCCGGATATGCGAAATCGCGTCCCACCGGGTAGCCCTGCTTATATCGGAAACCAAGATTATCGTCCAGCCCCGTTCTTAACCTGAAAACTATCCCGTCGACCTCCAGAGTCTGCTCCGGGAGTCTGCTCTGGTCATTCCCGACACTCCATGCGGTAAAGCCTTCGCCCAACTGCTGGTCCTCGGTGCCGATGTCAACCTTCACGAAAAGCGCCAGGCCTTTCGTACGCAGATACGTTCGCGTCTCGAAGGTTTTGTCCTGCCCGACTCTCGCAAAATTCTTCACCGTTGCTGACGCCTTCACGTAGCGGATACTGTTTACATCCGTAATTGGCATGTCCAGATTATTGGCATCGTAACAGACAAACTGTAAGCGACTCGCCGGTCCACCCAACTTCGACAGTTGTCCTACAGGCCCGTATTGAATGTATCCCGTTGCGCCGTCAAGATCGTACCTGAGCATGGCATGTTTATTGTCTTCAAATTCTATGTATCCGCTCTGCTCTGCAGAGTGGCTGACCGCCGTTATTCGCATCGCCTTGGAAAGGTTATGGTGTATATGGTCCATCAGGATTCTGCCGTTCTGAACGCATTCCGCGGCGCCGACCTTGGAATCCCAGTTTGTTCGCACAGTTCTTAGAAGTGGAAAGGTCGCCGCAAATATTATACTCATTATCGCAAGGGCGACGATCATCTCGACAAGCGTGACACCGACGCCGTTGTTCATCCGGCGGCTTTGATGCGGGCACGGTCTCGTTTCACCACAGCGCACCGGCCGGTCAAGCCATAAATTACTTGCGAACGCACGCATAGTCACCACCTCCTGGTGATTAACGTCTCGAGCCTGACGAAAGTCTCCTCGGCGCTGAGGACCATATTACCGTCGACATCGTAGCCGGCCGAAACAATTATCTTTCTCAAGTCCGCCGGAACTGCCGAATAATCCGGGTCAAAAACTTCGCAAAGATAGGGCGCCGAACCGGTGTCCGTTTCCGAGAAGTTGGTTGAGTAATTGTAGATTGACAGCGCTCGTATTTCGTCGAGTTTCGTCCGGCTCAGATCAAGACTACGGGTTCTGCGCTCTATAATCGCCGTATTCAGATGGGCTACCGTCAGAGCTTTCAGCACGGGTACTATTGCGATTATCAGCAGACCGGACGCCACAATGGCCTCGGTGAGCGTGAATCCGGGCAAATTCCTGCCGCCGAGACCCCCAAATCTAAACTCTCTGGTCATCCCTGTTTGCATTCCACCATACCCGTTGCCCGAGTAATCCTGATTATATACCTCTTACCCTTTGAGGAAACAGTGAGCCACGTGCTGCTGTTTTCGGACAATTCACCCTTCGGCCCGAATTGGAAAAGGTTCCCGCCCGCGCACGAAACCACCGGGTCCAGGGAATATGAATCCAGAACCTCCTCCGGCGGCGAACTGATTATCTCGTATCCTGTATAAGGTGCGCTGCCGGTCATTACCAGCTTAAAGCCGGAAGCCCTGGCGGCGTGCGAAATTGCCAGCCGGCGCGTTCGACGCAGGTCGGTCACTATCCGCCGAGCAGCTACCTCGGCGCTCTGTTTGGAGATAACGGAAAAATCGAGCCGAGGCATCGCGATAACCGCCAGCACCCCCACGACTATCACGATTATGAATAATTCCGTTACTGTGAATGCCCTTCTCCGCCTCGACATAATATGATTACCTCAACGCTCCAGGAACGCCCGCAGCTAAACGCTGAACATTCTCGTCCACTGTTTCAGGACAGAGCCCCCTCTTTGTTTGTGCGTTTCTCGAATGCCTCGTCTGCTGTTACTTATGGGTGGCTACCGAGCACTGGACCCTGTAATAACCGACCGCTCCCTCGGTCGTGCTTATGTACGAGTAACTGCCGGCGCCGGCGACCGGGCATTGCGGCGCACCTTCCGGAAAGTAGTCAGGATCTGCCAGGAAGTCCGCCAGAGTACCCGGATAACTACCATTGGCCGCATTGTATAATTCCAGTTGGGAATTGATTGTATCAATGTTTGTAAGGCAGGCGTTCTTCTTGGCTTCGGATACATTCACTGCCAACCTCGGCAGCGCAATCGCCGCAAGAGCCCCAAGGATCAGCACCACGATCATCAACTCAACTAAAGTAAAGCCCTTCCTCTTATCCATTATCTATCTCCTATTTCAAAAATCTGGTCTTCGATACTGCACACCACGGCAGAGTTGTCATGCTGGGTACAACCGTAAGTCTATCTAACACAACAATTTATTTTACAACATCGGTTTCAAGATGTCAAACTCTTTTTGAGCCATTTGACGATTTTTGCCGTCGCTGTCCGTTCCCCTGATGGCCTTTTTTCCCTAAAAGAATCGGCTTTCGGCGGTCTGCATACCTCTGTGGAACCGGCCTTTTAGGCAATTACCTGAATCCGCAGCCGCCAAGCACAGGTTTATGGGACCGCCACCTTGGCATCTGCTCTACTCTCTCAGCGCTTAACACACTTCGGATGGCCCTATAACTGCCGATTATCTTACATGCCGCACATAGTCAAACAGCGGCAGATACACAGATATAAGCATAAAACCTATAATTGTCCCAACCACCACCGTCAAGGTCGGCTCAAGTTTTATGATTAAGCCGTTTATTATTCTGCCGATGACCTTGTCGAGAAAATCAACGCCCTTATTCAGCATTTCCGGCAGCGCCCCGGCTTCTTCGCCGGAGGTCGCCAACTGAATTATCACCGGTGGAAAAATGTCGTGGTTTTCCATGGCCCGGGCGATCGGCAAACCCGATTCAACCGCCTGCTGCAGCTCGGCTGTTATTTCCGACATCCTTGCATTATTCGCAACCTGGCCGGCGATGTCTAATGCTTCAAGCAGTGGAACTCCCGTGGATGTAAGCATGGCAAATGTTCTTATGTAGCGGGACACGATGATCATCCTGTTCAGATTCCCGAAAACCGGCATCTTGAGCTTATACGTATCCCACTGTGCTCTTATGTAAGGAACACTTCGAAAGTACCTCACAAGCAGTATGATGGCTATGACACCGAAAGGAATCGCCCACCCCCAGCTCATAACGAACGAACTGAGGTTGACAAGTGTCCGGGTCGGAAGCGGTAGCGGGACATGCAACTGCCTGTATATTCGGGAAAAAGTCGGGATAATGAAAATCAACAGACATGTAATAACGGCCAGGCACATGACGGCAAGAATGATCGGATAAGTAAAGGCCGATCGCACTCTCCGCCTCAGATCAGCCTGGCTTTCGAGGTAGTTTGCGCTTATCTCGAGCGCCTCGTAAAGCTTACCGCTCGATTCGCCCGCTTCCAGCATTCCGATGAAAAAACCGGAAAAAACACCATCGTGTCTTTCGAATGCATCCTTAAGCGTAGAGCCCGTTTCTACCCTTTCACGAATGTCCGACAGAACATTTCTAAAACGCGGGTTTTCCGCCTTCACTTCCATGATCTTCAAACAGCGAGGTATGGCAAGACCGGCCGCGAACATGCCCGCGAACTCGTACACGAAGGTCACTATTTCGGACTGGCTTATTCTTGTACGCCTGATCGGGGAGCTCTTTTCGCGTCGGGCCTTGATGAGCGTACAGCCGATCTTCGTCAGTTCGCGGCGAAGAATACCGAGGTTCTCGATATCGTCATACGTGCCGGAGAACCTGTTACCGCTTCTGTCCCTTGCGATGTATTTGTAGACCGCCATTATTCCGTTCTCATGTCAACAAGACGCACCAGTTCTTCGAGGCTTGTCACGCCGTTCAGGACGTCTTCGAGACCGCTTCGGCGAAGTGTGTGCATACCCTCCGCAATTGCCTGCTGCTTGACCGCATCATCGCTGGCTCCGTTCACAACCATCTTGCGTATCTGCTGCGAAACCGGCAGCAGTTCGTAGATTGCCTTTCGACCGTAGTAGCCGAGATGATGGCAACTGTTACACCCTAAACCGCGGTACAACCGCTTCCGGATGGGTTTTTCCGACGGTTCCAGTACTTGCTCCAGCTCATCGGGCGATGCAGAATACGATTCCTTGCAGTTCGGACATATCCTTCGTACAAGCCTCTGCGCGACGGTTCCGAGAAGCGAGGAGGCTACAAGAAACGAGGGCACGCCCAGGTTTATCAACCGTGAGATCGCACCGGCGGCGTCGTTAGTATGCATCGTGCTGAGCACCAGATGGCCCGTAAGAGCGGCGCTGACCGCGATTTCCGCCGTTTCGTAGTCGCGAATTTCGCCTATAAGTATTATGTCGGGGTCCTGACGAAGAATGCTTCGCAGGGCCGATGCGAATGTTCTTCCTATCACCGGGCTGGCCTGAACCTGCGTAATGCCGTCAAGACGGTACTCTACAGGATCTTCAACAGTGATGATATTCCTTTCGCGGGTATTCAGAAGCTGAAGAACCGAGTAAAGCGTGGTCGTCTTTCCGCTACCGGTCGGACCGGTGAGCAATATCATCCCGTAGGGATTCTTCACCAGCTTCCTGAATTTCTTGTTGTCCGCAGACGCCGTCACAACCTCGTCGAACGACCATCTGCTCGCGCTCTTGTCCAGTATCCGGCAGACGATCTTCTCTCCGCCGATACCAGGCAGCGAAGAAACACGCAAATCGTAGTCGCGCTCGTTGTGCCTCACTTCTATATGACCGTCCTGGGGAAGACGACGCTCCGATATGTCCATGTCCGCCAGAATCTTGATGTGCGATATCGCCTCAAGCTGTGCCGATGAGGGCACGTTTAGTGCATCACGCAGAAGGCCGTCGATTCGATATCGCACCTGCATATCCGGTTTCTGAGGCTCAATGTGTATGTCGCTTGCCCTCGCGTCGATGGCGCCCGTGATGATGGATGAAACGAGCTTGGTAATGGGCGCGTTCGCAACGCGCCGTGACTGCAGCGCCAGCTCCGAAAGACTCGGTCCCTCTGCTGCCTTGTCGCCCTTAAGCCGCATCGAGACTATTGCCTGACGCGTCACGTTCTGGACGTCGAAATGATGACTTACAGCCTGCTTGATCGCATCCGGCGTGGCCGCCAGAGGAACCACCTTGCAGCCGGTCCTCACTTCTATTTGTCCCCTCACCGTAAGATTCAACGGCTCGCTCATCGCCACCAGCAGCTTGTTGGCCTCTTTCCTCACCGGAATCATGTTGTGGCGGTTCACCATTTCGTAGGTAACCATGTGAGCCGCCATAGGGTCCACCATTTCCGGCGAAAGATCAATGAATTCTATATTGTTGGCGGCGGCCACTATACGACTGAACTGTTCTTGACTTACAAGGTTGCTCTTCTTGAGCACGCTTATGAGGCTTTGACCGCTGGTTGTTTGTTGTGAAAGAATCCTTGTCAGCATTTCCCCGTCAAGGATATTTTCCTGCCGGATATACGCAACTATATTGTCGTGCATTTGCATAAATTTTCACTTAACCCGATATATGAGCCTGAAGACCCTCACTCGCTGCCGCTGTTCGTTCACCCGGTTCCGGAAGCTCGGTAAGAGCAAAGAAAACTCCGGCAATTCCACCTTCTCTGCGATAACACCATGATAGCAAAAATCGGCCGCAATTGCAAGGAAAAACTTTCGGGCGAGCGCAGGAGCGGAACTGATAATACGACACAAAACGATTTTTTATCGGAACAAGTCTTATTACACGGCGACCCGTCCAACACCTTCTTCCCTTTGGACCTATAACACTTGTTAGAGAGGCTTTTTAACCGGTTTCCGTGACGCCGCCCTTCTAACGCACCTCCCTGCGCCTAAAAACACTGGACGCACGACCGCTTAAAGAGTATAATTGCAGGTGGCGACCGGCCGACCGGAACTGGTGTCCGGTCGGCCCCTTGATTTTGACCGTTGGGCGTTAATTTTGATAAATGTGAGCCGGCGCCTTAGTCGATAAAGTTGTGCAGGAACAGCCATACTGGCCAGGAAAATCAGGCACCCACGCTTATAAGAAGAAAGTCGAAAATGTTCGGGTTGTTCAAATCAAAAAGGAAAGCAGTACAGGCGCGAATACTCGTGGTGGATGACGAGCCCGACCTGGTCAGCACTATCCGCCGACACCTTGAGTGGTGCCGGTACGAGGTGGAAACCGCCTCGAACGGAAAGGAAGCGATGCAAAAGGCGATTGAGAACAAACCGGACCTCATCCTGCTCGATACGAGTATGCCCGTTATGGACGGGCGGGAAATGCTCGAACGTCTTAGAGTCCATCCCGACTTGAAGGATGTGCCTGTCATTATGGTGACTGCATACTGCGAGGCCGACGACATTGCGGCCGTTTCGTCATATGGTATCGCTGATTTTGTCGCCAAACCATTTGACTTTACCGAACTGGTGGAAAAAATTACAAATGCCCTCGGAAGATAGAAACCAAAACCAATCCGGTTCAGGAAAATCGTTGAATGTACTGGTAATCCAGAATGCTTCGACAGCCACCGGTTCGCTCATGCGGCTGCTGGCCGGTTTGCAGCCCCCCATATCTGACGTTAAATGTGTGAAGTCCCGCGAGGCCGCTTTCAAGATGCTTCAGGCCGCCCACTTTGACCTGGTGCTCTTTCAAACCGACCACGCCGACCCCCAATTCCATGAAACTGCGGCAAAAATAAGCCAAAATCATCCCGGCGTGACCACTGTTGTTCTTGCGGGCGATTATGCCGCTAAAGTTTATGAAGTTCTCGACCGAAAGCAGAAGGACCTGGAGGCCAAGTCACAGTTCCTCTCTACCGTCTCCCATGAAATGCGCACCCCGCTGGCATCATTGAAAAACGCCGTGACAGTTATCCTCGAAGGCGCGGCAGGCCGCATTACGAACGAGCAAAGAGACTTCCTCGGTATAGCCAGGAGAAACGTCGACAGGCTAACAGGGCTGATCAACGACGTGTTGGACTTTCAAAAGCTCGACGCGGGAAAGGCCGAATTCGACGTGCAAATGAATGACATAGGGGCAGTCGTGCACGACGTTTACCGAACCATGGAGCACAGCGCCGCCGCCGAAGCAATCGAGCTTACCATCGAACTTGACCACGACCTGCCGAAAGTGCGGTTTGATCACCATAAAATGATTCAGGTCGTTACCAATCTCGTGAGCAATGCCATTAAATTCACTCCGCAATACGGAAAGGTATCCATCGGCGCCAGTTGCAAAGATGAGAAACTGATTATATGGGTAAAAGATGACGGCGTGGGAATACC
>Ga0180437_10004162_pt1 | contig 20815 bp, 11 predicted proteins | sample SS_ome_4_FD_132410 | JGI IMG/M metagenome (GOLD analysis project Ga0180437, IMG submission 132410) | Hypersaline lake sediment archaeal communities from the Salton Sea, California, USA - SS_3_D_1 metaG | ecosystem: Environmental > Aquatic > Non-marine Saline and Alkaline > Hypersaline >... | reverse complement strand
TAGGTACGACGATAAAATATTGTCACTACACAAATTGTTGCTCAACCATAAAACCCGCTTTATCACCCAAAGAACGCCGATTTAACCTCGATAACAACCCCTCAAGTGACGAACATGCGCTAGAATCGAGTATCCCGATCGCCTCAGGCGGACCTCGGCTCGTTAGACATCGGAATTCGACCGTTGTGTGCCCGATATCCAGCATTCACGGAGGACACGCCGCGATTTTAGCCGGAGAAGCGCACCGCTCCCCTAACCTGAATACCCTGATAAGGCTCTATCGGTGAAGTACGTCACAGATTACACGGCTTGGATTACCCCGGCCGCTACGGCGGTTCGCAGGGGCGCCGCTCTCAGCCAGAATCTGATCAATCCGAGCGCTGCCCACCTGTGCCGAATCTGCGATACTTTGCTGAACTCTGCGTTGAGTATACGGCGCGGCCCAGCGAAGCGCTGACCTAACCCCTTATGTACTCAGCCTAAAACGACAAAATTTTCGCACTTTTTGGAAAATAAGCTTGTTTTTGCGCCGACGATGACAATAATTGTTTCGCCATGAATTTACAGGAAGAACGCACTAATAGAGCTTAATCAGGAGAGATGCACATAACCACTGAGAACCAAACCATCCTGGCGCTTATCGAGTTCAGTATCCGGGGGGAATTAAGGTTTCTCTCGCACGCTGAGACGGTCAGACTTTTCCAGCGGGCCTGCGGCCGCGCGGGGATAAGGCTCCAGTACAGCCGGGGTTATAACCCACGCCCAAAGCTGTCCCTGCCCGTACCGCGCAGCGTCGGCATAGAAACTGAGGGGGACTTTCTGTGTCTGCGAGTGAGCCCTTTGCGACCGCCGGAAAGTCAGCTCTCGCCGGAGCCGGGCGTGGATGTGGATACCCAGTGCCTCCGGGCTGAATTGGCAGCTCAGTTGCCTGACGGCTGCGAGCTGATTTCCGTTGCCCTCCTAAAAGCCCAGCCGTCATTTCTGCCAGCCGAAGCTGCATATGAACTGGTTCTAATACCGAAATACCTTGATTACAAGCTGAAAAACAGGATCGAACGCATTCTGACCAGCGAGAGTATTACTCTTCGGCGTCGGATAGATGCCAAAGGCAGCGTGCGAAATGTGAACGTCAGACGGTTTTTGAAGTCGATAAGGACCGAAGACGAAAGAATAGAAGTGGTGTGCCGCATAAGTTCAGCCGGTTCCATAAGGGTCGACGAAATACTGGAGATACTCGAACTTGGCTACGATATGTTAGCGGCGCCGATTAGTCGCAGAAGCCTGCTGCTGGCGGGCGCTTAGGGTGAAAAGTTAGGAATAAGACAATTGTGGAATCGTGCTTCTAACGGGGGGGGGAGCACGGCCGATGATGGGGTAAAACCATGGCAAGAGAGATGCTGATAAATGTTGCCGAAAGCGAGGAGTGCAGGGTGGCGGTTGTCGAAGACGGGCGGCTTGAAGAGCTTTACGTCGAAAGGGCAAGTCTGACCAGATACGTGGGAAACATTTACAAGGGCAAGGTGGTAAATGTCGAATCCGCCATACAGGCCGCTTTCATTGACTTCGGAATAAAGAAAAACGGTTTCCTTCACATAAGCGATTTGCACCCCCGATATTACCGAAGACTAAGCAAAGAAGACCTGGAAACCGTTGGAAGGAGAAAATCAGTAAAGGAAAAACCCCCCATTCAGGAATGCCTCCGTAAAGGCGACGAACTTGTCGTACAGGTGACAAAAGAGGGCATGAACACCAAGGGGCCGACGCTGAGCACTTATGTTTCTCTACCGGGAAAGTACCTCGTCATGATGCCGTGGATGCGAAAACACGGTGTATCGCACAAGATTGAGGATAGTGACGAGCGAAAGAGGCTGCGGGAAATCCTTGATGAAAGCAACCCACCCAAAACGCAGGGTTTTATCATAAGAACTGCCGGTGAAGGGTGTTCAAAAAGAGACATTCAAAACGACTTGAGATATCTGAGGAGGCTCTGGGGGGCTATTGAAAAAAGAATCAAAGCAGAAAAGGCGCCCGGTGAGTTATACATGGAATCAAGCTTGGTCATCCGAACGCTGAGGGACGTCTTTAACAGCCAGATCAATAAGATAATATGTGACTCCGAAGGTGTTGCGCGAAAGATCAGGGATTTTCTTTCGATAGCGATGCCCCGCCTCAAGCGAAGAGTCACATATTACGACGGCAAGATTCCGCTTTTTCATAAGTACCGAATAGAGGACGAAATCGCCAAGATTCAGTCTCGAACAGTTGAGCTTGAAGGCGGCGGCTCAATTGTGATCGAACAGACCGAGGCGTTGGTCTCCATTGACGTCAACAGCGGAAAATACCGAAAACAGCAAAGCGCCGAGCAAACCGCCTACAAAATCAATCTTACCGCAGCCGAAGAGATCGGGCGCCAGCTCAGACTGCGCGACCTGGGCGGCCTGATAGTCTGCGATTTCATAGATATGCGTGCTGAAAAGCACCGCAAGGCAGTAGAAAAGGCTTTTCGCACCGCTGTCAGGGCTGACCGGGCGCGCTCCCGAATATTAAGAATAAGCAAGTTCGGCGTGGTTGAGATGACGCGGCAGAGAATGCGCCCTTCACTGCAGTCCAGCACGTATCTGGCGTGCCCGCATTGTGGAGGCACAGGATTTGTCAAGAGCCACGAATCACTCGCCATCGAGATCATCAGGCTGTTGAATCTGGCGGTCTCGGCAAAAGAGGTAAAGCGAATCGAGCTTGCTGTTTCACCTGAAGTCGCCGACTACCTGCAAAACGAAAAACGCACCATGGTCACGCAGATTGAGCAGATTAACGACAAATCCGTGGTTATCCATGCTGATCCCGGTTATACCGGTGAAAAACGTGATTTGATCTGCTACAATGAGCGGGGCAGCATTATAAAGGTATAGCACCGTATTCTTTACAATTTTTCAGGATGTTCGTAAATGGCAGAGAAGCCAAAACCTAACCTTACCCGGATAAGGCTGCTGGTGCTTGATGTCGACGGGGTTCTCACCGACGGGAAGCTCACAATCAGCTCCGACGGCGCCGAGAGCAAGTCTTTCGACATACTCGACGACCACGGTATCCGATTATGGAAAAGGGCGGGACTCGATGTCGCTTTACTGAGCGGCAGGATGTCGGAACCAACGAGCCGTCGGGCGCGGCAGATGCAAATCGAACACGTCCTTCAGAACTGCCACCATAAGCTGCCTGTCGTCGAGCAGCTTGTCGAGAAGCTTCAGCTTTCACCGCAAGATGTTGCATATGTGGGCGACGATTTGCCGGACCTGCCCCCGATAACATATGCCGGATTCGGAGTGGCCGTTGCAAATGCCGTAGACGAGGTCAAGAAACACGCAGATTATGTGACCGCTCATTTTGGAGGGTCCGGCGCCGTACGCGAAGTCATAGAATACATCTTAAAGGCTTCCGGGAAATGGCCGGACATTATGAAAAGATATATGGAAGACTGAAAAAACACCCAAACACGCCCTTGGGCAGGATATCTTTTATGGAGTTGAACATACGAAAAACGGCAGTGGGTGCTTTGGCCCTGGCGATTGTGGTTTCAGCGTATGTGCTTCATACCTGGTTCAGTGATTCCTCTGAGGTGGACATCGGCGCGAAAATCGAATCCGGCTTCACCGACGCCGACCGCAACATCAGCCCGTCCGACGGTGAGGTCGGAAAGATCGGCGATGTCGGGGTCGAAAAAATCCAGGATGCAAGATACGAGCGCCTTAATGAAAACAACGAAATTGAAAGAATATTCGGGTTCAAAGAGCTTCTGTACAAGGTGGGCGACGAGTGGGAAATCGAAAAGCCCTTCATGGATATCTTCCGTCCAGCCTTCAAATGTTCCATCACCTCCGACAAAGGCAAAGTAAAAGTTGAGACCGTCGTCGGCAAGCACACTCCGAAAGATGCAACGCTTACCGGAAACGTTGTGATCCATATTCTGCCCCGAGGCAGCGCGAGTGTCGAAGAGTGCACCATCTATCTCGACGATATTACTTTTGTAAGCGAGAATTCGCAGTTGTCCACACCCGGGCCGGTCAGATTTGTCTCCGATCAGGTTCAGTTGATAGGCACAGGCATGGAGCTTGTCTACAACGAGCAGGAAAACAAGCTTGAACTGCTCAAAATAGCCGATTTGAGAAGTCTGCGCTGGAGGATAGAATCTGACTCGCCGCTGTTATCATCGTCCAAACAGACTGCTAAAACCGGCGCAAGTCCGCACGACGCGGGCAAGAGGGCTGCGCCGAGCAGCCCCACTCAGACCCGTGGCGAGGTTCAGCCAGGCAAAGAAGTGGATTCGCCACCTCCGCAGGAAGCTGTCGGCGAGTATTACAGGATCCGCTTCGCTGAAAATGTGATTGTTGAGACGCCCGAACACCTCGCTTTTGCCGATCAACTTTCCATCGGCAACGTGCTGCTGCAAAAGGGATTTGCCGACCAGTCCAAACCGCCCGCCGACAGTCCGGCGCCCGGCGAAGCTCACGTTACACCCGCCAGCGACGCCGCGCAAAAGACTGCGACCGCAGCAAACTGCGCAACCGATGAATCGGATGCGCAGTTTGTCGATATTATCGTAACCTGTGATGGAGGCATCGTTGTGGCGCCGATGAGTTTTCGGCAGCAACCGTTCAGGGCGGATGAAAAGACGACAGTCACTGGCGGCAGAGGGCTGAGAAATTACGGTGATACGGGCGGTCGGGCAACAGCTGTTGCCCGGAAAATCAACTACTGTGCGCTCGCCGAGGAAGTTACCCTCGAAGGCGATTGCTACTGTGCCATGCCGCGACAGGATGCGGGTTATCAGAGAAAAGACGAGCTTTCCGGGCCTCGAATCTGGGTGAAACTGGCTGGCGATAAAGACAAGCAGACTCCCGGACCCGCCGACAACATAGAGCACCTCACCGCCGAGGGTGGAATGGTTAAGCTGGCGACCGTAAAAAAACTGGGCGAAGAGTTGCTGGGCTTTACGAAGTTGGAATGTTCAAGGTTTGATTTTGACCCGCCTACGCAAGTGGCTTTAGCTGCGGGGCCAAATTGCAGAATACTGGTCGACAACTCCAAGGTGTCGCCGACTGCCACAAAAGAGGCCGGATTTGGCCTGCGAAAGCAGTGTTACGCAGCAGTGGAAAAATTTGATACCTTCAAATACTTCCTCGATTCCAACAGAATCGTTCTTGATTCCAAATCTGAGAAGATACAACTTGGCTATTTTCCGAGCGTTAAAGGTAAGCTGGGAAAGGAGATTTATTCCAGTGCCGGTCATGTCGAAGCGACCCTTTTTGAAACACCGGACGGTCGAAGCGAACTTTCCACCCTTAAGGCTACCGGTGGAGTAATTTATGAAGAAAAAGCCGAACAGACGCAGCAGGGCAGCGGCGCCATTATATTCGTGGGAAGTGAGTTTTTCTTGGATGCCGTGAAGGGGGAGCTTAAGGCCTGGGGCGATGAATCGCAGAACTGCCTGCTGAACGGGGCGGCTGTCGACGGGATTAGATATAACCTCAACACCGGCGAAATAGCCGCCGAGTTGGTTGCGCCCGGCACGGTGCGAATGAAATAAGCCCATGCCGGGCAGGCAAGAACCGTGGGGGCAAAACCTGCTTATCGAGAGCCCGCTTGGGCTGTTTTATCCCGTGAAAGAGCGGATAAAAACTATGACATCTTCCACTGTTTTCGCGCCTGTACCTGCCGTGTGATACAGGCTGACGTGACTTTCAGGTTCTCACAAGAAAGCACGCCGTAAATTTGGAAACAGTCTGAGTTGCTCAGGCGGATGACAATTTGCAGGCGGCTTTTACAGAAATTTTTTCTGCGGGCCGTGTGTTTGTAAAAGTCCTAAAATAAAGGACTTACTTTACGGAGGATGCCGGGAGTAAAGAAAAATCGAAGTTTTTTGAAATTTTCTTGTTGACATTTCTCAGGCGAACTGGTAAAGTAAACCTTAGTAGTGGACGCAAGGAAAGAGGCGTATCACTACATGCCCTGCATTTTGTGCAGTGGCCAGTAAGGAAAGAGTCGAAGAAGATTGAGAAGAGGTAAAGCGAAGGCTTACTGGGCACTGCGCCATATCTATTTTGCCTTTCTCAAAAAGCGTTAGGTTGAAAAGTCAAGACCTTGGTGCTTTTTGCTCGGCGAAGTTCCATTCGCTCTTAGGTTTTGGAAATTGCCGATCGCGTATAAACCGTCTTCGCCCGTGCTTAAGTCGCAAGAGCGATTTTGGCTCCGGACGAAGGCGGAAGAATTGAAAAGTGAATAGTATACCGAAATATCGGGACCAAACAGAAACTTAAACAGTTGGCCTAAGGTTTTGGAAGAAAGGAGGTTACAGACAAACCTTGGGAAAAAACCCTTCAGGGAAAGCGGTGAAGAAAGCGTGTTGTCGCGGCGCGAGCCTGGTTAAAGGGACCTGTGAGCAAAAGCGACAGCAAGAATCCTGTTTTGGCTTAATATAAAGCAGGGCAACCGAAAAAGAGAAAGAGAACTGATGTTTCCCCTGAAGAAAGGAGAAGAAAGATGAAAGTATTAGTGAGTATGGTTTTGGTCCTTGCGTTGGCATCCGTGGCCAGCGCGGCTTATACGCCAGCACTTGGCTGGGAAGTCCCGGGCGCAGTATACAACGCTGCTGAGAGTCGCTATGAGGTTCAAGAGGGCGCAAGCGAGGGAGTTAATCTCGTTGCAGGTTTTGAGGGAACACCGGCTGTACTTCCGTGGGATCCTCGTCTTCCGGACCCGGGAGTAATTTACACGGAAGCCGATGTACCTTGGGCTACGACTGGTCTTGCGATTGGCGTCGTACAGGTAGTCAATGGAGCCGTCACCAAAGTTTCTTCGTCTCCAGACATCGCCGGCACGCTTCACCCCGGTCTGCTTCATCATATGTTGGGCTCGAACGAAGGGGAATGGCTGGACGGAAGTATAAATGACTTCCAGATATTGGATGTGCTGGGCGGTGTAGACATTGATAACCCGGACGGTGCCCCATTTTCCGAGACTGCGTACAGCTTTACAGTGGTGACTGGCGCAGCGGATACGACCCTTGAGATTACCGACTGGCTTATAGCCGCATCGTATAATCCTTTCGGTGCCCGGCCGATGCAAAGTGCGGCAACCTGGTTCCGGGATGGTGTTCCGAATCCGGCTTATGACCCTGTGGGTTATCCAAAAGAAATCTGGGATCCTGATTGTCCGCCATTTGGATGTATGGTGCCTAACCCGGATTATGATCCGGATGATCCAAGAGCGATAATGTGGGGTATAGAGCCTGCGGAAGGCGACTTTCCGCTGCCCTTCATTCAACCTGGCGGGCCTATTCCGAATCCGGTTCCCGGCGAACTCTCGGTTAGTTTGTATATTGTTCCGGAGCCGGCGACCATAGCTTTGCTCGCTCTCGGCAGCCTTGCGTTGTATCGCAGACGAAGCAGTTAGGCCCCAGACACAGTATGGAGAAGGGTTGCGCGGTTTTGTTTTTGAAAGCGCGTGCGACCAAAGTAACTTGAATTGGTAAAAAGTTGCGGCGCTAGCAATTAAGTAAACCAATGCGGGGTCTGTGCCGAATAGTTCGGTGCAGACCCCGATAGTTTTTTGCCCTTCACCGGGCAAAGCCTCTCGTCAACCGGAACAGGCGATACCCTATCAAGCCCAAAACCGGCAACAGCCTGTCGAGCCTGCTATGCATCGGCAACGATGCACCAGTTTGCCGGCTCGGCCATCGCGAACTGTAGCCGGGTAATACCCCTTTGCGCACCAGGCGAGCGATCCCCAAAAACATTTTTCAAGAAGCCCAAAATTTTTAGTATCGTCCCAAAGTTTGTGGTTGATTTTGGCACGTTCAAGTTTCAAAGAGCAAAATCGTTTGGGCAGCGGGCAAAATCAGGGCGGCAGGGGGGTAATTTTGCACTTCTGGCGCCCCGAACGATTTTGCTCGGTCCTGCGAACCTTGGTTGATCCACAAGCTTTGGGACGTTAACAAATTTTTGGCAATAGTCTCCTTGATGTTCGCCCATTGGTCGATACAGTACGTCCCAAGAAGTAATCATGCTGCTGCCCCATGCGAGCAATTCCTATTGGCTGCCATGTACAGAATAACCTGCGCCCTTCGCTCAGCGCAGCAATTTAGTCGGAGCAGAGTTTTTGCAGATCCTCAATGCTCAGTTCGCCGAGCCGTGCGACGATTTTTTCAGCCATGGCCAATTGATCGGCGTCATAGGAATTAGTTACAGCAACGGTATGCATTGCGGCAGCTCTTGCGGCTTCGAGACCCCAGTGTGAGTCTTCAACCACAACGCAGTTCTCGGCCAATATGGGCGCCTCACCTGCCGCGTTCAGTTTTTCCAGCGCAAGTAGAAATCCTTCGGGATGGGGCTTGCCTCGCTTGACCTGCTCGGCGGAAACTATCGCGACAAAAAAAGATCGCAGCTTCGCTTCCTCCAGTAGCAATTCGATTTCTGCAAGGAGAGCACCCGAGCATATAGCTGCCGGTATACTGTTGTCTCTGAGCATCTGCAAAAAACCGCGAACGCCCTCGATTATGCGGCCATCGGTTATCGCCAGTTCTTCGAATGCAACATTCTTCTGTTGGACGAGATGCTCGATTTCCTTCTCTTCGACATCAAGAAGGCCTTGCTCAGCCAGTGTCTTGAAGCAGTCGAAGTCGGTCAGGCCGAGATAATCCTTGTAATAATCCCTTATGCTTATTTCGAGCCCGTGCTGAGCGAGCACTTCGTTGAAAGCACGAAGGTGCAGTATCTCGGAATCGCTTATCACTCCATCAAAATCGAATATTACTGCTCGCAGCATGGGATGCTGACTCCTTATTCGGCAGCCATCGGACCCACCAGAGGCTGGTACTCATTAAACGTCGACTTGTCACCGCTGCGGATGATTTCGGCAAGCGCGGCAATCTTTGGTGCGTTTCTGGTGACGTATCGGCGCGCGATCACGGCCTTTCGCTGTTTCATCGAGATTCTTCGACCGTTGTCCGCGCTGTCGGCTCCCCCAACGGCGACGTCCATATTCACCTTTGTGCTTGCCTGAGCGCAGAGCAGGTAGCCGTTTATCAGGTCCGCGGCGATATCGACAAGTGCCCGTCCGTAGAGGTCCATGTACTCGTTGCCGTTTTCCTTAACGACGGCGACTGAATCGGTCAGATGGCCGGTTCCTTTGGCAAGCTTCTCGAGCAGATCGCTTAGTTGCACATCGTACTGCTGCTGAGTCATCTCTGCGATAAACTTCTCAGCCGTCCCGCTGCAGACGCCGCGGACCGCGGCTACAATCTGCAACTGGCTCGTACCCTCATAGATAGTGGTAATCCGTGCATCGCGGGCGTGCCGCTCGCAGGCGTAATCCCGCATATAGCCGCTGCCGCCGAGAACCTGAATCGAATCATAAGCAACCTTGTTGCACATCTCTGAGCAGTAATACTTGGTCATCGGCGTAAGTAGTGCAGCGTACCTTTTATACTTTCGCGATTCATTCTTGACCTGCTTAGCCTGCTCTTTATCTGTAAAATTATCGGCTTCGAGCTGTTTTGCGTATCCTATCTCAATGTCGACGATACGAGAAGTCTCGTATAGAAGGGCGCGACCTGCTTCAATGGCGATTCTCATATCGATAAGCATATCGCCCACAGCCGGGAGCCTTTCGATTGCAACGCCAAACTGTTTTCGACTGGCTGCGTAATCCCGGGCGACGCGAAAGGCGGCTTCGGCGATGCCTATCGACTGGGCCGCAATGCCGATTCGCGCACCGTTCATCAGACTCATAACGTAGGTCACCAGGCCCCGCTGTCGCTCGCCGATTATCTTGCACGGTGTATTGTCGAAGAATATTTCACAGGTGGGCGAACCGTGAATGCCCAGCTTCTCTTCAAGGCGGCGAACGTGAACGGTCGGCCCCCTGTCACAGACGAAAAGGCTAAGCCCCAGACCGCCGCTTCTGTCAGGTTCACTTCTGGCCAGCACCAGCAGCACCTCGCCGCAGCCGTTGGTTATGAAACGTTTCACACCGTGCAGGAACCAGTTGCCGTCGTCGTCGGTGAACGCCCGGAGCTTAACCGCCTGGAGGTCCGAGCCTGCGTCGGGTTCGGTTAGAACCATAGCACCGGTCAGTTTGCCGGCCGCAAAGTCGTGCAGATACTCCTGCTTGATTTCTTCGCTTGCATATGTGTTGATTGTTTCGGCGATACCCTGGAGGCCGAATATGTTCATCAGCGCCGCGTCGGCCCGCGAGACCATTTCGATTGCCATAGAGTAAATCAGGTTGGGAAAATTCAGGCCGCCGAACCTGTGGGGCAGCGTAAAGCCCATGACCTCGGCCTTTGCAAGCTGTTCGAGGCACTGCCGTATGCCCGTTGCGTAGGTGACCGAGCCGTCCTCGTTGAGTGTATTGCCTTCGCGGTCTACGTCTTCGGCGCGTGGCGCGATGAATTCGCCGCTCAACCGGCCGAGTGAATCAAGCACCATCTCGTAATTTCTGACAGCTTCGTCCGCATCAGCAGGTGCATAATCAAATTCGTTTGCAAACCTGAAATTGTCCTCGACGAGCGGCGCCACTGTGCGGGGATTGGTGTGTCTGAACAAGAACCGTATGTCATCGTTGTCTCTGTAAAAATTCGCCATAAGCTTTGCTCGTATTACATAATAATTGGACGGGGGTGCTACTTTTCCTTGATCGCCTTTATCATTTTTGGGACGACCTCGTTGAGATCCGCCAGTATCTTGTAATGGGCAACCTGGAATATTGGGGCTTCGGGGTCTTTGTTGATTGCGATGATTTTCTGGCTCTGGCTCATTCCGGCCTGGTGCTGGATGGCCCCACTGATTCCGACGGCAACGTACAGGTTGGGACGGACCGTCGTGCCTGTCTGGCCCACCTGGTGGTCGTGGTCGATAAAGCCGAGATCCACAGCGGCCCTGGTTGCCGCTGGCGCGGCACCAAGGCAATTTGCGAGGTCCCAAACGAGTTGGAAATTGTCTTTGTTGCCTAAGCCGGCGCCACCGGCGACGATTATCTTCGCAGCCTTGAGGTTGACCTTTCTTTCGCGCTTATGCTCTCTCAGAATCTGAATTGCAAGGTCCTGCCGCGTCAAGGCAACTTTTTCCGTAACAATTTCGCCCTTGCGGGCGTTATCGGGCTTAGGCATCGGCATGACGCCCTCCCGAACGGTCGCCATCTGTGGCCAGCGTGCGTAGTTGATAATTGTGGCAATTATGTTTCCGCCGAAAGCTGGCCTTATCTGAAAGAGCAGGTTCCTGTAAGTCTGCCCGTTTTTCCCAATTTCGTGATCACCGATTTGCAGGTCGGTACAGTCAGCGGTCAGGCCGGCTTTTGCGGCGCTTGCGATGCGGGGAGCGAGGTCCCTGCCGGTGATCGTAGCGCCGTAGATGACGATTTGCGGCTCGTGCTTATGGATAAGATCATACAGCACCCTCGCATAGCTGTTTGTCTGATAGTGCTCGAGCAGCGGATGTTCGGCCAGGTATACCTTGTCCGCGCCATAACGTATCAACTCCGGGGCGAGTTGCTTGACACCGTCGCCGCCAAGAAGAAGCGCCGCCATTCTCACGCCGAGTTTGTCCGCCAGACCTCGAGCTTTGCTCATCAACTCAAGTGGCACCTCCTCCAGTTGTCCCCAATGCTGCTCGGCGAATATCCAGACTTCTCCGTTTCTGTTCACACCGATCATAGAAAATCAAACTCCCAAGCTCAGACTAATGTCAACGCCTTCCCGCCGGCTCTTTCACACGCTCACGCTATTGTTTTGTCTTCCATCAACTCGTGCACCATTTCCGCAACTCCTTGGTCCGTGGGCTCGACGTCCTTGCTTTCCTTTGCCGTAAGCACAATGCTCTGGATTCTGTGAACTTTGGTCGGCGAGCCGCTTCTCCCGCACCAGGTCAAATCGGCGGCGAGATAATCCAGGTCCCACTGCTTGATCAACAGTCCTTTGCCCCCCAGTATCGCGCACTTTCTCTCGACGAACTGCTTGGCCATTTCTTCGTCAGCGTTCGGATCCTGCTGTTTGATTTGCTGTTCAAGCTCGACCGGTGCAGATGCATTCTTGTACTTCATCATTTTTCTTGCCGCGGCGACCCTGGGCTCATTTGCCTCGCCGGTTACGGTCAGCAGAACGGGCAGACTGGTTCTTACCTCCTGCCAGCCGTTGCCGATGCTGCGGCGAACCGTTATTGTCTTGTCTTCAAGGTCTGTGAGTTCTTCGACATAGGTAATCTGGGTGATACCGAGCTTTTCAGCCAGTTGCGGTCCCACCTGAGCGGTATCACCGTCGATGGCCTGCCTGCCGCAAAGGACTATGTCATAGTCGATTCTGCGCACCGCGCAGCTTATGATATAGCTCGTGGCAAGAGTATCACTTGCCGCACATCGCTGGTCGGTTATAAGGATCGCGTCATCTGCGCCGCGGTAAAGTGAATCCCGAAGAATTTCCGTAGCCACAGGCAGACCCATAGTCAAAACCGTAACCTTGCCGCCGAACTGCTCCTTGATTTGCAGTGCCATTTCAAGGGCGTTGAGGTCCTCGGGATTAAATATAGCAGGCAGAGCCGACCGGTTGACCGTTCCATCGTCGTTCATTGCCTGGCCGGTTATTCTTTTCGTATCAGGAACCTGCTTGATGGGAACGACACAATTGTAAACCACCTGTCATCTCCTTCTCGACACCGGTTGGGCACTATCAGCCTGCAAAAAAATGTAAATATAACCGGATCAGTCGCGAAGTCAAGCCCCAAAGGCCTGATTACGACTCAGTAAGTTTCGGGGCGCCGAGAATCACGTAAGAGCAAAACAGCTAAACCGCCGGGGCTGAAAAGTCGATTTTGTATAGATAGGCGACAGCGGCACAACTTTATTGGACGGGCACAAATTTTCTTTGACAACTTTTTTTGGCGAAACAATAATTGGCTTTTTTCGGTATAATATCGGATGCAAACAGTGGTAAAGGGGTGCTTTGGCTATCCGTTACCCAGGTTTGAGGCTGTTGTGTCGATGACAAATGAAACCAACTACGATACTATATTCGGCCGCATGGCTGTCGAGCAGGGGCTTTGCACCGATGCCGAACTCCGTCGCTCGGTTGAAGAACTCCAGTCACGTCGAAGGACCCGGCCTATCCTTCTAAAAGACCTTATGATCGACCTGGGCTATGTGACGGCCAACCAAGCCGAGAGGCTCAGGAAAACGATAAAGGAAAGCAAGGCCGTCGCCCACCAGATTCCCGGCTATAAGATACTCGGAAAGCTTGGCGCAGGCGCGATGGCGTTCGTCTACAAGGCCAAGCAATTGAGCCTTAACAGGACCGTAGCGATCAAGGTGCTGCCCAAACGTTTCAGCGAGAACCCCGAATACGTTGAGCGCTTCTACAAGGAAGGCCGGGCCGCGGCGATGCTCAACCACAACAATATCGTCCAGGCCTTCGACGTGGGAGAAGCCGGGGGCTACCATTATTTCGTGATGGAATACGTCGAGGGCAAGACGCTTCACGAGGACCTCGCCGCCGGGAAGGTCTTCTCGGAGAAAGAGGCGATCGACATAATCATCCAGGTTGCGCGCGCACTCGAGCATGCGCACGAGCGAGGCCTGATTCATCGTGACGTCAAACCCAAGAACATAATGATAGATGCCTCAGGGACAGTCAAACTTGCCGATATGGGTCTGGCGCGTGAGACCACAGATATCAAAGCTGCACAAACCGAGGCTGGAAAGGCCTACGGGACCCCTTACTATATCGCACCGGAGCAGATTCGCGGCCAGATCGACATTGACCGGAGGGCGGATATTTATAGTCTCGGCGCAACCATCTATCACATGGTCACCGGTACGGTGCCCTTTATGGCCGACGAGCCTGCCGACGTCATGCGAAAACACCTGAAGGACCAGTTAACACCGCCTGATCACATAAACACTTCGCTCTCAGCCGGTGTCTCGGAGGTCATCGAGATTATGATGGCCAAGCGAAAGGAGGACCGCTACAACGACATTAAGGAACTCCTTACCGACCTTGAGGCAATCCGTGATGGTCAGCCGCCTCTGCGCGCGGAGCGCAGATTCGACGTCTCGATGCTGGAGCAACTGGAGAACGGCGAGGCCGTCGAAACCGAGGAGGAGGCCGTTTACGAAGACGCGGTGATCGGACGCTACCGCATCGCCGTACTGGTCCTGGGCGCAACAACTATAATATCAGTACTAATTGTTCTGCTTCTACTGATATCCTAACAGCGCAAGTGCGGCAATGCCGCGACGAAGGTTCGGGCTGCCGTCATCAAAAAAATAGTTGTTAGCGCGCAGGCGAGCCACCCCTAACCCGACTAGCCCTATATCTGTGTCAGTAACAAGCCGGTCGTCCGAACGCCTGACAAAATCAACGCGTGATTGTTATTTTCTTTGAACGGCATGCGCATCAACGCAGCGCAGTCGTCCGACAAAATTCCATTCCGGATTATGCATTTCTATTGGTGCGCCCGGGTTGCGGTGCTGAGGCTAAAGAGAACACTTCGGCCAAAATGGGTGAATAACGCGGTCGGACGTTGCGGCAAAGCCGTGAAAAGCAGAAAAGTTGGCATAATCTGAATTTTTTCCTTTACTTTCGCAGGCGCTTTTGGGATAATTGATTTTCTTGAGCAGGTGATAGCTTCCAAGCGTATCGTGGCGCCGGAAGCTGACAAACATCGGGAGTAACACAGCCGTTGAGTAGTTCGCAGAAAACCAAATAGTCTATTCAACTGAGAGTGCAGCAGTTGCCATTAATGAACATGAGAATACCCTGTCAAAATTCAAGGAGGATCTATATGGATAGATCAGCAAGAACACTATTTGGGGCTTTGATTTTATTTGCTTTCGTAACGCCTGCAATTCTTGCTCAAGCTGAAGAGGCAAGGACTGCAGCAGATGTCAAGGCCGAACTCGCCGAAGTGAAACGGCAGTTGTCGGATTTGGAGAACAGGGCTAAAGCCTGCGCCAAGGACCGAGCGGAACAAGCGGCTCAAATCAAAAATGAATACAAGAGCGTCGTTGGCCAGGCCGAATCGCGCTACAAACAAGCAAAAAAGGAGCTAAAAAAACGAGCCCGGGAGGCAGGAGTCGACGGATTTGGAGCGTTATTCCCCGACAAGAACAAGGCCGCGATTCTCAAATCCATCCGGGAGGAGGAGAAGAAAATTGAAGCCCGGTTCAAAGCGGAGAAGGCAAAAGCAAAAGCGGAATACGACCGGTCAATGAGCCTTCTGCGCACAGAAGCCAAGGCCGAGAACGAAGAAACGAGCAGGGAAAAAGCACGGCTCAAGGAAGAGTGCAAAAGATTAGACGGTGAATTCAAGACGGCGTTGAAATCTGCAAAAAGTGCCCGAAAGGCGAAAGCCAAGGCCCGGGCCAGGGAAATCAGGGAACGAAAATCGCAGCTTAGAAAAGAGTACGAAGAAAAGCAGGCCGAAAGGAAAGATAAAGCCAAAACAGAGGCCGAGGAAACACAAGAGGTGCTTGCACAAGCCGAAGCAAAAACGCCCGAGCAGATAAAAGCCGAAGCCGAGAGAAAGAAGCAGGCGAAAGCCGATTACAAAAGAGTGAAAGCCCAGACCAAGAAAGCTATCGCTGAAGCAAAGAAAAGACTCAAGAGGGAACTCAAGTCTCTAAAAGACGAGCCGGCGGAGAACAGGGCCGAAAGGGAGGCGCAAATCAGGGCCGAGTATGAAAATACTGTGGCCAAAGCAAAACTGAAGCTCAAGTATGCAGAAGCCGCATTGGAGAATCCCGGTTTGACGCTTTATGAAGACCCCAGCGTCCGCTTTGCGGTCAGGGAAATATGCATAGGTGGTAATACACTGATACCAACAGACGAATTGCTGAAAGACCTGCCGGCGGTCTATGTCGCAATCGAACGAAGCAACAACGAGCAAACCGACCGTTTCTATGATTTCGGAGTTTTCCATGAGATAATTCACGACCCCGGATATGCGCGTCAGGTCCCGCAGAGAACCATTCAGCAATTCACAGGCTACCTCTTGAGCGTATACGAACATAAGGGCTATGCGGGGATTTATGTATACGTCCCCAAGGAGGACGTGACGACTGTCGGCGACTCGGCTCGACTGAAGGATGATGTGCTGCGCATAATGGTCCTGGAGAGTACGGTTGCCCAGATCACAATAAACAGGTATGACTTTGACCGCGAGAAACTGGAAAAAGGCTGGCTCAAAGACTCCGTAATCAAATCCTGGTCGCCGGCAAAGGTTGGCGGCGTGATCAATGAAAAAAAACTGAACGAGTTTGTAAGGCTTCTAAACGTCAATCCCGACCGATACGTAGCGCCGGTTGTTTCTCGCAGCGACAAACCGAACGCGTTGGACCTGGCATACGACGTCTACGAGGCAAACCCATGGCACTGGTTTTTCCAGATTGATAATTCGGGAGTTGACAAGCGGCACGAATGGTCGCCGCGGATCGGCCTTGTAAATACGAATTTGACGGGGATAGACGACGAACTTTCCATTATGTATCAGACGAAACCGTACGGAACCCAGTACATGGAGGACAACTACGCTTTATTCGGCAGCTATGAGATTCCATTTCTTTCGCCGCGGCTGCGGCTGAAGGTCCTCGCAGGATACAGCGAATTCGACACGACGGCTGCGACGTCAAGCGTCTTGAATCTAAACTTCCGGGGCACAGGTCTGTTTTACGGCGCGATGGCGCGTTACAACGTCTTTCAGGTGGAAGACTGGCTGTTTGACTTCATCACTACTTTCACTCACGAAAGAAGCAGAATGACCCCGTCGCTGTTCAGCAACTTTCTGCGGCAGGATGTGTCCATGAACCTGCTGGGATTCGGGACCGAAATTTCCCGCAGCAATGACATGTCCGAGACTTCGTTAAGATTCATGAGCACTTTCACTGTCGGCGGCGGTTCAAGCAAAGACGACTTCCAGTTGGCAAGAACAGGCACCGACCCAGATTTCACCATCTATACGATAGGAGCCTCGCACAGGCAGTTCCTGGATAAGGCAAAGGTCCATGAGCTCAGCGGCGCCCTCACGAATATAATTCCGGACGAGCGTCTTGCTCCGTCAAAGCTGACGCCGTTCGGAGGGCTGTATTCCGTCAGAGGTTATGAAGAAGACGAGGTTGTCGCAGACGGTGGACTTCTGGGTTCGGTTCAATACAGGTTTGATTTGACAAAGTATCTTGATAGGGAATATCTGGCCGAGACGGAGGAAAGACTCTGGAGTTCCTACAAGGAGATTTGGCCGCCCGATTGGTCCTTCCTGGCGTTTCTTGACTACGGACGGGCAAAGAACAAGAACCCCGTCGCCGGCGAGCCCTCGATACAGGAGTTGCTGGGTATGGGACTTGGCGTCGGTGTGGATATGGGCCACAGCTTCTCCGGCAGAATATATTACGGCTGGCCCCTTCTTGACATTGAGGAGCCCGGCAAGACTCAGGGCGGTGATGCGGGAGTGTGGAATTTCAACTTTGTTTATCGCTGGTAGTCAATCCAGTGTAGAGATACGTTTAAGCGGTGAGATGGAAAAAACAATTATCGGATAGATGGGCACAGTAAAGTTATTGTGGGAGGATTTTGATAATGTTAACACGTCAAACAAAAAGAGGAGTCAGAGAAATCATTACTGTCTGGGTGGCATTTCTCATTGCGGTGCACGTACCTTTGGCGACGATCCTGGCTGCACCTGTCGGCGGTCGGTTCGCGCACGGGCAGGGCTCCATCCAGCAAGCCGGCAACACGACGACGATAACCTGCTCCGACAGGTCGGTTATCAACTGGGGGGGGTTTAATATCGCCACGAGCGAAATCGCCCGATTCATTCAGCCGGGCGCCAGTGCCGCGGTATTGAACAGGATACTCTCGGGCAGTGTCACAAGTATCGACGGCGCCCTGTTTGCAAACGGAAGGGTCTTTCTTGTCAATCCGGCGGGCATTATTTTCGGGCGCGGAGCCAGAGTGAACGTCAACCAGTTGGTTGCTTCGGCACTAAATATTTCGGATGCCGACTTCATAAAGGGAAACTACAGCTTTGTCGGCGGCAAGGGCTCAGTGATAAACCGCGGTGATATCAGCGCAGAGAAAGTGGCCCTTATCGGCAGGCAGGTGCTTAATTCCGGAACGATCCGGTGCCCCAACGGGTACGTCATACTGGCGGCAGGCGACAGGGTCTTTCTTAACAAGGCAGGCACGCAGGTGATCGTGGAACTGGCAGATGTTTCTCTGCCATCTGATTTGGACGCCGGTCCGGGCATCCTCAATGAGACCGGTGGCAAGATTGACGTCGGCGCCGGCACAATAACGCTCGCCGCGGGCGATATCTATTCGCAGGCTATTTCAAACGTAGGCTCTCTTGCCGCGTCGGTTGAAACAGGTGATGCGGGCAAGGTCGTGCTCGCAGCCGAGGCGGGACAGGTTGTTAATTCCGGCTCGATTGAGGCAACAAGCAATTCCGGAGCCGGCGGCAGCGTACAGATATTGGGCGACCAAGTCGGAATAATAGAAACTGCCAAAGTGGATGTCTCCGGCACGGACGGCGGCGGCGAAGTTCTTGTCGGGGGTGACTACAAGGGCCAGGGTGAGGTTCGCAACGCCCTGCAAACCTACGTTGGCAAAGATGCTGTAATAAATGCCGACGCGACCGTAAGCGGCGATGGCGGCAAGGTTATAGTCTGGGCCGACGATGCCACCGGTTTCTACGGCAACATAAGCGCCAGAGGCGGTGAATTAGGCGGCGACGGAGGATTCGCCGAAGTCTCAGGCAAGAACATGCTCGACTTCGCCGGGCTGGTCGACCTGCAGGCGCCGGTGGGAATGGCAGGAATCCTTTTGCTCGACCCAACCAACATAACCATTAGCAACGGGGCGCAAGATCCAACTATGGGCTGGTACAATGGACCGAAACAATTCTACGATGACACAGTCGCATCTTCGGTTTTGAATGTGACCAACCTGACAAATCAGTTGAACCTGAGCAGGGTGGAGGTGACTACGGACGGCGGCGTCAATCCCGGAAACGTCGGCTGGATACACGTGGAAGATGCTATAGTATGGAACAGCGACAAGAAACTGACGTTGACAGCCAACGATATCATACGAATCTCAACAGGCTCAGGCGGAATAACCAACAACGGCACGGGAGCACTTGAGTTCGACGCCGGCAGCCATGTTCGTGTCAACGACGCAATCAGTCTCAATGGCGGCAACTTTAAGTCCAGCGGTGATAACTTCATTACCAATGCCGGTGGTACTATTACGACCAACGGGGGTAACGTTAATCTGACCGGCCATACCGGCAACGTCACGATAAAGGACGCCGTAAACACAGGGGGAGGTAATTTCCGATCCGGCGGTGCTGACTTTACTGCCGGAAGCTCCCCTACCACCAGCGGCACAATTACGACCGCGGGCGGAAACGTGAATCTGACCGCCCACACCGGCGAGGTGAAAATCAGAAGGGCGGTTGATACCGGCGGCGGTGCTTTCAGGTCTGCAGGAACCGACTTTACAAGCACCGGCACCGGTACAATTACCACTTCCGGCGGCAACGTCAACCTCAGCGCTCATTCCGGGACGGTGACAATCGGTGAGACTATCGATACCAGCGGCGGTGTTGGCGATGGCCGTGTCGAGATCGGGGGTTCTTCCATATCCGTCGAAGAGAATCTGACCGCAAAAGGTGACCTCTTGCTCAATAGTGATACGGATATTGCCGACGGCAGGAAACTCGATGCCGGTGGCAGCCTTATCGTGGCTGCCGGCAAGCAGCTTACAGGCCAGGGCGTTCTTACGCTCGAAGCCGACGACAATCTGACATTCGGCGGCCTGGTCGAGGCGGCAGCCGACCTCTGGCTCTCCGCCGATGCTGACGGTGACGGTACCGGCACGGTACTTGTCGGTGGAACACTAAGAAACACGAGCGGAAACATCAATATCTCCGCCTCGGATTCCACTATTGACATCGACGCAAGCGTCGAGGCGGCGCAGGACCTGCTGCTCAACAACTATACCAAGGTAGCCGACGGCCAGACGCTCGGCGCCGGTGGCAACGTGATTGTGGCTGCAGGAAAGACGCTCGAGGTTGAGGGAGCAGTAACAGTGGAAGCCGGCGCCAATGCACTTTTTGGTGGTGCGGTTGAGGGTGCTGGCGGTTCTCTGACTGTCAATAGCCCGGGAGCAACAGTGTTTGGTGGCAACATCGGAGATAGTGGAGCCCTTGCAAGCCTTCAGACCGACTCGCCTGGTGCTACCGTGATAAATGGGGATACTATCAATCTTGACGGTTCTTCGGCCACGTTTGGCGATCCTGTACTACTGACGAACGACCTTACGATCAATGAGCTTGGTGCGGGCGATGTTGAGTTTGCCAGTACGGTCGACAGTTCCGTCGCGGACAACTATACGCTGACTGTAAACACTCAGGCCGGTTCGACTATCTTCGGTGGGGCCGTGGGTAATGACGCTTGGGGACCATTGTCTCACGACGATGGCTTGGGCGCTGTAACAACTAACGCTCTTGGCAGCACTCAGATAAACGGCGGTATAGTAACGACGACCGGCGCCCAGACCTACAATGATGTGGTAACACTCGGCGCTCCGGCGACAGTACTGACCGGCAGCGGTGTCGAATTCGCCCAGACGGTCGACGGCGCATCGGACCTTACGGTAAACACGACCGGCGGCGGCTCGACGATATTCGGCGGAGCGGTAGGCAACGGCGTGGCGCTTAACAGCCTGGAGACCAACGCCGACGGTGATACTCAAATCAACGGCGGTATAGTAACGACC